>OGKS01000613.1_pt1 | contig 19419 bp, 16 predicted proteins | sample 1572491 | NCBI WGS metagenome assembly OGKS01 (sample SAMEA2582153, study PRJEB24529) | metagenome | biome: Human gut stool | place: China | collected 2011
TTTGGTTCCTTTTGTACGCACAAAGGGAACGCCCCGGCGGCGAGCCGTGCAGACCGTCACCCTTCGGTGACTCCGTGACGCCGATAGGCGACCACAAACTGGCCCTGCCGGGTAGGCGGGATAAAACCAAGTCATAGTTTGTACTGACAATCCCTCCGTCACGGCTGCGCCGTGCCACCTCCCTTTGCACAAGGGGAGGCTTTGGGTCGGTGCGGGGCCGCAGGCGGCTTTACAAGCTCATTTTCGCCATCAGGCGGTCCACACGGCGGGAGAGGGCGGGAAGGGTATCCAGCTGGGGATCACGGGCGAGGAGCTCGCCGGCGGCCTGCTGGGTCTTTTGCAGCAGGCGGCTATCGGCCGCGAGATCCGCCACCTTGAGCTCCGGCAGGCCGTGCTGCCGCTCCCCGAAAAAGTCGCCGGGACCGCGCTGCTTGAGGTCCTCTTCCGCTATTTTGAAGCCGTCATTGGTGCTGCACAGCACCCGCAGGCGCTCCCTGGTTTCGGGGTTATCGGTATCGGAAAGGAGGATGCAGTGGGACTGCACCTGGCCCCGGCCCACCCGGCCGCGCAGCTGGTGGAGCTGAGAAAGTCCGAACCGCTCGGCATTTTCAATCATCATAATCACGGCATTGGGGACATCCACGCCGACTTCCACCACGGTGGTGGCCACCAGCAGCTGGATCTCCCCGGCGGCAAATTCCGCCATGACCTTTTCCTTTTGGGCGGGGCGCATTTTGCCGTGGAGCAGGCCGACCCGATACTGCCCAAAGGCGCCGTGGGCCAGCTCTTCGGCGTATTCCACGGCGGATTTGAGATGGGCGGCGGCCGCTTCTTCCTCCTCGCTTTGCACGGCGGGGCAGATGAGATACGCCTGATAACCGGCATCGAGGTGGCGGCGGATATAGCCGAAGGCCCGCTCCCGGATCTCGCTATTGATGAGGTAGGTGCGCACCGGCTGGCGGCCGGCGGGCAGCTCATCGATGATGGAGAGCTCCAGATCGCCGTAGACGATCATAGCCAGGGTGCGGGGAATGGGGGTGGCGGACATGACCAGGACATGGGTATCCTGGCCCTTTTGCCGCAGGGCGGCCCGCTGCTGCACCCCAAACCGGTGCTGTTCATCGGTGATGACCAGCCCCAGCCGGGAAAATTCGGTATCGGCGGTGAGGATGGCATGGGTACCGATGCAGAGATCGAGTTCCCCGGCGGCGAGGGCGGCTTTGAGGGATTCCTTCTTTTTGACGGAAAGGGAGCCGGTGAGGAGGGCCACCCGCATACCAAGGCGCTCCAGGAGAGGAGCGAGATTGTGGTAATGCTGCTGGGCCAGGATCTCGGTGGGGGCCATCAGGGCGCTTTGGGCGCCATTGAGGAAGGCGAAATAGCAGCAGGCCGCTGCCACCGCCGTTTTGCCGCTGCCCACATCCCCCTGCACCAGGCGGTTCATGGGGGTGCCGCTGCACATATCGCCGATGGCTTCGGCAATGGCGCGCTGCTGGGCGCCGGTCAGCTGATAAGGCAGAGCCTGATAGTAGGCGGTAAGGGGGTGCGGCTGCATGGGGACGATATGCCGCAATGCCCGGCCCTGGCGCATCCGGGCAAAGCAGATGGTAAGGCAGAGCAGTTCATCAAAGACCATGCGGCTGCAGCCGGTTTCGATTTCCGCCCAATCGCGCGGGAAGTGGACGGCATGGAGGGCTTCCGAGTAGCTCATCAGGCCGTACTGCTGCGGCAGACCGCTGCCCGCCAAAGGATCGGGGAGCTGCTCCACCCGATGGAGGGCTTCGGTGACCTGGCGGCTGACCATCTTATTGCTGAGGCCCTGGGTGAGCGGATAGACCGGCAGCAGGGTGCCGGCTTCCTCCGGCCGGAACACCTGCGGGGAGTCCATCTGGCGGGTGTAAAAGCCGCCGGTAAGGGTACCGTAAAAGAGGTACTCCTCTCCCTCGCGCAGCGAATCGACGGTGTATTTGGCATTGAAAAAGGTGATGTGGAGGGTGACGGGACCATCCACGGCGGTGAGGCGAAAAACGGAAAGCCCCCGGCGGATGCGCTGCTCCCGGCCCTTGGCGGCCAGCAGCGCCCGGACGGCGCATTTCTGCCCCGGAATGGCTTCCGCCAGCGGGGTGGGATGGGTGAGATCGACATAGCGGCGGGGGATGTGGTAGAGGAGGTCCTCCACGGTATCCACGCCGAGCTTATGGTAAAGCTGGGCGCGGCTCTCCCCTACCCCTTTGAGGTAGCGGATATCGCTTTGCAGTTCCAGCGGCACAGGGCGGCCTCCTTTCCGGGGAGTACTTGGGTATGAGTTTATTATACCCGGCGGCGGTTAAAAAAGGAAGCCCCCGTAGGGGGGCAGGGTGATCAGGAGGCAACGCCGAAGCGGCCGGTCCACACCAGGATATTGATGGTGAGCACAAAGAGCAGAATGGCAGTGCCGATGAAGATGAGCGCAATGCCGACCTTTTTGAGGGCTTCGCCCTCGTCACCGCGCTTAGAAGCGATGCGGGCCATGATGCCGCCGATGAGCAGAACGCCCAGACCGATCCAGAAAAGCATAAACATATCCTCCCAAAATTAACGCTGAAAGTATTATAACGAAAGCGCGGGAGAAATGCAATGCGGGGCGGGGAAATGTTATAGCCCATTGCGGGGAAAAGATGGGAAGGAGATGGAAAGTATAGTGATAAAATGCTTGACAAGCCGGGGGGAGGCCATTATAATGTATCTGTTGCCATGCGGCAATATGAACCATTAGCTCAGCCGGCAGAGCATTTGACTTTTAATCAAAGGGCCCGGGGTTCGAATCCCCGATGGTTCACCAAAAGAAAAAGACGCCCAAAGGCGTCTTTTTCTTTTGGTGAACCTTTACCTATATTACGAACCTTGCACCATATGGAAAAGCTCCCCCGCGGGGGAGCTTTTTGGGTGGGGCGGATGATTTTATTTTTTGCGGGAGAGGACGGCCATGCCAAGGGCGGAGACGGCCATGAGGGCTGCGGCCGCGGCGACCATATCATTGGCGCCGGTGGTGGGGTTCTTCTCGGGCTCGGTCTTGGGGGTGTCCCCGGCGGGGGTGATGATGACGATTTGAGTGGGGGCGGTCTTGATTACGGTAGCGTCCTCAAGAGCACCATCACTGGTTGCTGCTTTATTCGGGTTAGTGATTGTAAGTTTATTATCCTGAGAAGTAATCTTCTCATTGGGCAATTCAGCCTGATTCCATACAAGATAAGGTGCCTTAATAATGTTATCGCTGATTGTCACATCGGCATCCAGTCCGCTATAAAAACGGAACGCATTGCCGGTATTGACATCAATCTTATTGTTGGTGATGATAAACTCTCTGCCCGTGGTAAGCTGAATGGCTGCGCCATAGGTCTGATCATTCTTGGTGTATCCGGTCAGGTTGGTGATGGTATTACCAGTGATAGAAACAGTGGCACTAGTACCCGCCTGGACATTTACGCCACGCTGATAGCCAGAAATTTTATTCCCTGAAAGCACTACATTACTCATTGTGCCCCCTTTAGGGCCCTGCACAAATATCGCATAATCACTAGCTACTTCGCCAGTAAAAGTGCAATTTTCCACTTTCAGAGTAGCGTTCTCTCTGTTATGGGGCATTCTAAGGTCCGCTTTGAAAGTGCAATTAGTAAAAGTAAGGCTTCCGGGGTTACTATCGTTTCTCATGGTATCTTCAAAGGTGATGTTTGCAAATACCACTTCATCTGCGTTTACGCTTACACGGTATTTATCATTATTTGTTTTGCTGATGGTAGCATTGTTATGGCCAGTAACGGTAACTTTACTTACAGTAACATCAGGCGTAAAGTAACCGCCAGTAAAGATACATTCTCCTGCGCCATTGTCGCCTGCAACACCAGCGCCATCGCCAACAGGAACCGTGCCATAGATGTTCCACACTATGGATTCTACTGTGCCCAAATTGTTTGCACCGAAGGTATTTCCTTCGGTTACAACGCCTTTGCTCTCCCGCCATGCTTTTGCTGCATCGGTAAGAGTACCAAAATGCTTGAGGGTCGTACCGTCCGTTTCAGTTATCCCCTCAATGGTGCAGTAATTGGCATCATCCGCCATTGCCACGACCGGCAGCATGACGGCCAGCATGAGCAGCGCCAGCACAACACTTAAAAGCTTTTTCATTTGAACAAACCTCTCTTCTTTTTTATTTTTCCCGCAGGCGGGGTTGTGTTTGCTCTGCAAACACAAAATATCCCCATGGGGATATGATTGGTATAAACAGGATAGCACGGCGGGGCGGGGGTGTCAATTGGTACAGGAAACAATTGGTTGGGTGCACAAATTTCTCTCCCCTTTTTGTGCAATATTTTGCCCCGGCGGGGCTGTTGTAAATTCCACCCAAAGCAGATATAATGAGGCTGAACACATTTTAACAGATAGGAGGCACGGCAATGAAGGTTTTGATCCTGAACGGCAGCCCCCGTGTGGGCGGCAATACCACTGTGGCGGTGGAGGAGATGGAAAGGATCTTCCGGGAGGAAGGCGTGGAGGTGGAAACGGTGCAGGTGGGCGCGCGGGATATCAGGGGGTGCATTGCCTGCGGCAGATGCGCCAAGACCGGCCGGTGCGTCTTTGATGACATCGTAAACGAGCTGGCGCCCAAGCTGGAGGCGGCGGACGGCCTGGTGGTGGCCAGCCCCGTCTACTACGCCAGCGCCAATGCCACGCTGGTGGCCTGCCTGACCCGGCTTTTTTACAGCAGCCACTTTGATAAATCCATGAAGGTAGGGGCCAGTGTGGTGTGCGCGCGGCGCGGCGGGGGCAGCGCGACCTTTGATGAGCTGAACAAATTTTTTACCATAGCGGGGATGCCGGTCGCTTCCAGCCAATACTGGAACAGCATCCACGGGCGGGCGCCCGGCGAAGCTGAGCAGGACGAGGAAGGCCGGCAGACCATGCGCACGCTGGCCCGCAATATGACCTTCTTGATGCGCAGCATCGCGCTGGGCCGGGAGAAATACGGCCTGCCCCAGCGGGAAGCGCCCATCCGCACCAATTTCATCAAATAAGCGCAGCAAAAAAGGCCGCCCGGCGTGGGGCGGTCTTTTGGTTTGCGGGGTTTGCTTACTCCTGCCCGGCGGCGGGGGTCTCCGGCTCGGCGGCAGGCTCTTCGGTCTCTTCGGCGGTGACATCCTCGGAGCAGGTGGGTTCTTCCTCCAGCTCCACCTCGGCGGCAGGGAAATTTTCGCCGTGGATGGCGCTCCAGGCTTCGCCGGCGGCGCCGCGCAGCTTTTCGATGAACTCGGGGGCTTTTTCCTGCACGGCCCCGATGGCGGCAGCGGCCTTTTCCCGGACCTTGGCGGCGGTTTCCGCGTACACCTCGCGGGCAGCTTCCTTAACGCCGTAGACGGTATCATTGGCATCCACGGCGCCATCGCCGTTCAGATCCGCGTTCGCGTTCTTCTTTTCGTTGTACTTCTGCGCTACCTTAACGGCAGCATAGGCGGTGCCGGCGGCAACACCCAGGCCCAGCAGATTTTTCAGAAATCCCATAATACGACCTCCTAAAATGAATTTTTTATGGTGATACGGGCGGCGGGCGGAAAAGGGAGGGGATGGCAAGGCTGCACCCGAAGGAAGGCTCGCGCCCGGCGCAAGACGGGCTTATGCCTTTCGAGGGGGCAACGCAGCCAGCACCCGCTTTTGCGTTCGCCGCCTGGGTTGTCTTTTTATCAAAAGCCCAATTTGGTAAAGACCCACGGCCACAGGAAGGTACCGAACAGGCCCATGAGGCCGTAGCGCAGGGTGTGGCACCACATCATATCGGGCAGCAGGGCCTTAAGGCCAATGCGGATGGCCATGATAAGTGCAAAACCCAAAATGAGCCGCAGCGCCCCGCCGAAGAAGCCATTGGCGGAGCGGAACTCCACCAGGCCGTCCTCCAGCCACATGCCCAGTACAGCGCCCACGCCCATCGCCAGGGTTTTTACGCTGTCGCCGGAGGGGCTGACCAGCAGCATCAGGCCGGAAAGCAGCACAGCGGCGGCCATCAGCAGCAGGCGGTGCTGATAAAAGCGGCGGAACAGCAGCCCGCACACCCAGGCACACAGCAGGCCCAGCACCGCGCCCACAATGGTATCGGTGGGGTAATGGACGCCGAGATAGACCCGGGAGAGCATGACCAGCAGGATGACCGCGATGCCGCAGACTTTGATCCCGAGCTTGCGGCCATTGATAAGGCTGCCGTAGATGCTGCCGGCGGTTTGGCTGTGGCCGCTGGGGAAGGACCAGGAGGAAGAAAGGTGCTCAGTATCCACCAGCAGGCCCTTTACCTTGACATAGCGCAGGTCGCTGAACTCGTCATTCAAAAACGGGCGGGGACGGCAGATGATATCCTTGAGCAGGCCGTTGAGGCTCATGGCGGTGTAAAGGGAGAACAAGAGATATTCGCCGATCCGCTTATCCCAGCACCAGTACACGGCAATGAGCAGCAGAATAGCGAAGGTCTCCTCGCCCAGGAAGGTGAACACCAGCATGATCTTATCCATCATGGCGCCGCTTAGCTGCTGGATGACGGCCATCACAGCGTGATCGAAGGGCTGGCAGAGCTGCAAAAGGGTGGCCATAGAAGAACTCCTTTCGGTCGCTTTGATTTTTGTAAAAGACGGCAGACTGTGGGTAAGTCTGCCGCCGGGGGTGCGTGATTTTACAGAATGACCTCGCCGTAGACTTCACCGGAGCAGCCGGCAGCATTGGCTTCATCGGTATCCAGGTGGCAGGCGGTGCCGGCCGTGGGGGAAACACGGCAGATGACATCATCGAACACCAGACTGCGGCTATCGGAATCAATTTTCAGCCGGACGATCTGCTTATCCTTAACGCCGAACTTCTCGCCATCCTCCGGGGTGAAGTGGATGTGGCGCTTGGCGACGATAACGCCTTCCTTCAGTTCGATCTCGCCCTTGGGGCCAACCAGACGGCAGCCGGGGGTACCGGCCAGGTCACCGGATTCCCGCACGAAGGGGGCGATGCCGATGGAACGGGCGTCGGTCATGGAAAGCTCGACCTGGGTCTGCTTGCGGACGGGGCCGAGAACCGAGATCATGCCCATGGACTTTTTGGGGCCGATGACCTCGACTTTTTCATTGGTGGCAAACTGGCCGGGCTGGGAAAGCGCTTTTTTGAAGGTCAGCTCGAAGCCCTCGCCGAACAGGGTCTCCAAATCCTCCTGCGTCAGATGCAGGTGACGGGCGGAAGTTTCTACTAATACTTTTGCCATAGGGGGACGCCTCCTTATTGTCGCATACTTTTTTGTCCATAATATTATAACACCCATGTTCTATTTTGCAAAGAGTCTAATTATCTGATATAATAGATTTATCGAAAAATTTACAAAAGGAGGCGACACCCATGATGGACTGGGAAAGCCTGAGAGATACCGCGCTGCACTGCACCGCCTGCAAGCTGTGCCAAGGCCGGCACCATGTGGTCTTTGGGGTGGGCAACCCCAAGGCAGAGATCATGTTCATCGGGGAGGGGCCGGGCCAGCACGAGGACGAGCAGGGAGAGCCCTTTGTGGGGCGCAGCGGCCAGCTGATGGATAAAATGCTGCACTACATCGACCTGGACCGCAGCCGCAATATCTACATAGCCAATATAGTAAAGTGCCGCCCGCCGCAGAACCGCGACCCGGAGCAGGAGGAGATCGCCGCCTGCATGGGCTACCTGCGCAACCAGGTGGCGCTCATCCGGCCCAAGATCATTGTGTGCGTGGGGCGCATTGCCGCCATGACGCTGATCCAGCCGGATTACAAGGTAACACGCCAGCATGGCGAGTGGATCCAAAAAAACGGGGTGTGGATGATGGGGACCTTCCACCCGGCGGCGCTGCTGCGCAACCCCTACAATACCAAAAACGGCTTCGCGGATTTTCTCTCGCTGCGGGAGAAGATCCGGGAGCTTGAAATAGAGATATGATCTCTGCGCGGAGAGGGCCTGCGGGCCCTCTTTTTTGTGGCTTTCGCACGGGTGAGCGGCGGGGACAGGCGGCCCGCAGGGCCGGGCGCCGCGGGCGCCCGTGGGGCGGCGAAGCCGCCCTAAAACCGCCCCGGAGGGACGGTTTGCCCTGCGGGCCGAACCGGCACCCTGCAGGAACCTGGGGCAACATCCACCGGGGCGGCATAGAATGGCACCAGCGGGCGCGAACGCCACACCCCGCCGAAAGGAGCCTTTTCATGGAAAAAACGATCCCCTGCCGCTGGTTTATGGGGTGCAATTCCCAAAACGGGTTTTATTCGCTGTTCGGGCAGTTCACCCGGCCGGAGGAGGGCTGGCGCTGCATCCTCATCAAAGGCGGGCCGGGCACCGGCAAATCCACCCTGATGAAGCGGGTAATAAAGCTGGCCCTGCAGCGCGGCCAGCCGGTGGAGGAGATCCACTGTTCCTCCGATGCCGCCAGCCTGGATGGGGTCATTCTGCCGCGGCAAAGGACGGTACTGCTGGATGCCACCCCGCCCCACGCGCTGGAACCGCAGTTCCCAGGGGCGGTGGAGCAGCCGTTTTCTCTGTGTGGGTGCTGGGATGAGGCGCTTTTGTATGCCCGGCGGGAGGAGATCGTCCGACTGGGGCGGGAGATCAGCGGGCTGCACTGGCAGGCGGTACGGTATCTTTCCGGGGCGGGGGCCCTGCTGGGGGAGGTGCGCCGGCTGGCGGCGGAGACCCTAAACTGGGAAAAAATCGAGCACTATGTGCAGCGGTTGGCTGCCCGGGAGCTGCCTGACCGGGGCAAACCGGGCAGCGAGGCGCTGCGGCTGCTCTCCGCGGTGACCGACCGGGGCACCATTTTGTTTCATGAAACAATTTCGACGCTGTGTGAGCGAATTATCTGCCTGGAGGACCCCTGCGGAGCGGCAGCCGCGGCACTGCTGCCCCGGCTACGGGATGAAGCAGTGGCACGGGGGTACCATGTCATCAGCTGCCCCTGTCCCCTCTCCCCCGAAAAGCTGGATCATCTGCTGATCCCGGAAGCGGGGCTGGCCTTTGTGACCAGCAACAGCCTGCACCGGGTACCGCTGGCGGGCCGGGCCATCCACGCTCAGCGTTTTACCGACGATGGCAGCGCCATAAAATCCCGGCGGGTACGCATCCGCTTTTTGCAAAAGACAGCCGCGACACTGCTGCGGCAGGCGGAGCTGGCCATTGCCGAGGCGCACCGGCGGCACGATGAGCTGGAGGAGCACTACATTGGGGCGATGGATTTTGCCGAAGTGGACCGCCTGGCGGAGGGCCTGCTGAAAAAGCTGGCGGCGGAAATGTAGCTTGTGCCGGGAGCGGGGCGGGCCACAGGCCCGCCTCCCCTGCCCCCTGCGCAAACCAAAAAAGCAGGAGCCTGCCCTCAACGGCAGACTCCTGTTTTATTCCGTTACTTATCACTGAAGCAGTCCCTCAGCCGTTCCGTAAAGCTCTTGCGTTTTTGGTAGTTCTTGTCGCTCAGCGCCGCGTCAAATTCCCGCAGCTTATCCTTCTGGGCCTTGGTCATGCTCTTGGGCACTTCCACCACCACACGCACATACTGGTCACCGCGGCCGCGGCCATTCAGGGCAGGGATGCCCTTATCCCGCAGACGGAATACCGTCCCGCTTTGGGTGCCCTCCGGCACATGGTAGCTCACTTTGCCATCCACGGTGGGGACTACAATGTCATCACCCATAGCCGCCTGGGCAAAGGTAATGGGGATCTCGCACCAGATATCATAGCCGTCACGCTCAAAGAGCGGATCGGGCCGGACGCTGACTGTCACCCGCAGATCACCGGCGGGACCGCCGTTGCGGCCGCTATCGCCCTGGCCGCGCACCGCTACGGTCTGGCCGTCATCAATGCCGGCAGGGATATTGACGGTCACGGTCTTGCTGACCTTGACACGGCCCTTGCCGCCGCACTTGGGGCAGGGCTCCTTGATGATGCGTCCCCGGCCGCCGCAGCGGGCGCAGGGCTGCTGCATTTGCATTACGCCGATGGCGGTCTGACGCCGCACAGTCACCTGGCCGGTGCCGTGGCAATCGGGGCAGGTTTCGGGGCTGGTACCCTTCTTGGCGCCGCTGCCGCCGCATTCACTGCAGTTTTCCAGGCGGGAGACCTTAATATCCCTGGTGCAGCCCTTTACCGCCTCCATAAAGGAGATGGTAACCTGCGCTTCCCGGTGCTCGCCGCGGATGGGCCCATTGGGGTCCCTTACCCGGCCGCTGCCAAAGCCGCCAAAGCCGCCTCCGCCGAAGATATCTCCGAACAGGTCGCCCAAATCGCCAAAGCCACTGAAGCCGCCGCCAAAACCGCCTGCTCCACCGGTCGCACCGCCGCCATAGCTGGGGTCCACTCCGGCAAAGCCGAACTGATCATACCGCTGGCGCTTCTCCTTATCGGAGAGCACCTCGTACGCCTCGTTGACCTCCTTGAACTTGGTCTCAGCCTCCTTATCGCCGGGGTTCAGGTCAGGATGGTATTTCTTTGCCAGCTGGCGAAAGGCCTTTTTTATTTCATCCTCGCTGGCACCCTTTTGCAGGCCCAGCACCTCATAGTAATCTCTTTTCTCTGCCATTCATCTCACCCTTTATTACAGGATCATGCAGAGAAAATGGTTTTATCCTCTGCAAGCAGGACAGCGCAGCGGCAAAACTGCCTCTGCGCGCCCCATTACAATTTGTTTTTCGGTTAGTTATCGTCTACCTCACGGTAATCGGCGTCTACCACGCCGTCATCGGGGGCAGCGCCCGCACCGGCCGCACCGCCCATATCGGGGCCAGCGGCACCGGCTGCGCCGGCATTGGACTGATATACCTTACCGAAGATCTCCATGGAAACCTTGGCCAGGTCATCGGTCGCAGCCTTGATCATCTCGTCATCGGTGCCCTTCAGCGCTTCCTTTACGGCCTCGGTCTTCTTCTCGATGGTGGCCTTATCGTCAGCGGAGATCTTATCGCCCAGATCCTTTACGGTCTTCTCGGTCTGGTACACGATCTGATCGGCGTTATTGCGGGTATCAATGGCCTCACGGCGCTTCTTATCCTCAGCAGCGTACTGTTCGGCTTCCTTCACGGCACGCTCCACATCGTCCTTGTTCATATTGGTGGAGGAGGTGATGGTGATGCCGGTCTCCTTGCCGGAGCCCAGATCCTTGGCGGATACATGGACAATGCCGTTGGCATCGATATCGAAGGTCACTTCGATCTGCGGAACGCCGCGGGGAGCGGCGGGGATGCCGGTGAGCTGGAAGTTGCCCAGGGTCTTATTATCGGCAGCCATTTCACGCTCGCCCTGCAGTACATGGACCTCAACGGTGGTCTGGCCATCGGCAGGGGTGGTGAAAATCTGCGTCTTCTTGGTGGGGATGGTGGTATTGCGCTCAATGACCTTGGTCATGACGCCGCCCAGGGTCTCCACACCCAGGGACAGAGGAGTAACATCCAGGAGCAGCAGGCCCTTGACATCGCCGGTGAGAACACCGCCCTGCAGGGCAGCGCCCAGGGCCACACACTCATCGGGGTTGATCCCCTTGAAGGGTTCCTTGCCCATGAAGTTCTTGACAGCTTCCTGGACAGCGGGGATACGGGTGGAGCCGCCTACCAGCAGCACCTTGCCGATATCGGAGGGCTTGAGGCCCGCATCGGAAAGGGCATTGCGTACCGGACCCATGGTGGCTTCCACCAGATCGGCGGTCAGCTCATTGAACTTGGCGCGGGTGATGGTCATATCGAAGTGCTTGGGGCCGGTGGCATCCGCGGTGATGAAGGGCAGGTTCACATTGGTCTGGGTCATGCCGGAAAGGTCGCATTTCGCCTTCTCGGCAGCCTCCTTCAGACGCTGGTGCGCCATCTTATCCTTGCGAAGGTCGATGCCGTTGGTCTTCTGGAAGTCATCGGCCATGTAGTTGAGCAGGCGCTCATCAAAGTCATCGCCGCCCAGGTGGTTGTTACCGGCGGTAGCCAGTACCTCCTGTACGCCGTCGCCCATTTCGATGATGGAAACATCGAAGGTGCCGCCGCCCAGGTCGTAGACCATGATCTTCTGCTCGTTTTCCTTATCAATGCCGTAAGCGAGAGCAGCCGCAGTCGGCTCATTGATGATACGCTTGACCTCCAGACCGGCGATCTTGCCGGCGTCCTTGGTGGCCTGGCGCTGGGCATCGGTGAAGTAGGCAGGAACGGTAATGACCGCTTCGGTGACCTTTTCGCCCAGGTAGCCCTCGGCATCGGTCTTCAGCTTCTGCAGGATCATAGCGGAAATTTCCTGAGGGGTGTACTGCTTGCCATCGATGTTCACCTTGTAATCGGTGCCCATGTGACGCTTGATGGAAGAGATGGTCTTTTCGGGGTTGGTGATAGCCTGGCGCTTGGCCACCTGGCCTACCAGACGCTCATTGTCTTTGAATGCTACAACAGAGGGGGTCGTGCGGGCGCCCTCGCTATTGGGGATGACGACGGCTTCGCCGCCTTCCATAACTGCTACGCAGGAATTGGTGGTGCCAAGGTCGATGCCGATGATCTTACTCATAATCTATTCCTCCTAAAAACTACTGTGAATTGGTTGATTTATGTGAATTTGAATTGCTGACTTAATTTAATTGGCCTGCTGCACCATGGCGTGCCGCAGGATGCGGTCTCCGCGGCGGTAGCCGCTTTGGAAGACCTGCGCCACCACATTTTTGCCGAGGGATTCATCCTCGATGTGCATGACGGCATTGTGCAGGTTGGGGTCGAAGGGCTCTCCGGCTTTGCCGAAGGTCTCCACGCCCATCTTCTTGAGATATTCCTCGAAGCCCGTCTGAATCATCTTGATGCCGGTGAGATAATTTTCATCGGCACAGGGGGTATCCAGCGCCCGCTGGAGGTTATCCAGCAGCGGCAGCAGCTCCTTTAGGGTATTCGCTACTGCATCGGGATAGACATTTTCGCGTTCCTTTTGGGTGCGGCGGCGGTAGTTTTCGTACTCGGCCATCAGGCGGAGATATCGGTCCTCCAGCTCCTTTTTTTCGGCCTCGCACGCCTCCAGCGCTTCCGCTTCCTTGCTCTTTTTCTTTTTGCCCTTTTTCTGCTCCGGGGCGGCTTCTTCGGCCGGCTCGGCGGCTTCGGCCGTTTCCTCCGTCATCAGCTCTTCCTCGGGGGTGGTGTTTTTGTTTTCCTGATCCACAGGGTCTCTCTCCTTTCGCGGTTTACAAGCCGTTATTCAGTGTATCGCTCAGCATCCGGCTCAGCATCCCGGCAAAGTACTCCACATGGGGGATGAGCCGGGCGTAATCCATGCGGACGGGACCAACCAGCCCCAGGGCGCCGATGGAATCCTCACCGATGCGGTAACGGGCAACGATCATGGAGGAATTCTCCATTTCGGGGCGGGCATTTTCCCGCCCCACGCTGACAAACAGGTCATTTTCCCGGCTGCCAATGATCCGCAGCATTTCCTCGCGGGAATCTAGCAGACGGTACAGCCGGTCGGCCACATTTCTCAGCTCTGGGTGTTCCAGCAAATTCCCCGTGCCGCTGCGGTACAGGGCACCTTCGCAGGCTTCCCGACACAGCTCGTAAATAGCGGCCAGAAGCGGCGCAAAGATATCGGTGTGCTCACCCAGGGTAAAGGCCATCGAATTGATGTACTGGGCGGTGATCTCATTGAGGCTGCGCCCGGCCAGGCGGCCATTGGCGAAGCTCTGGAAGAAGTCCACCACATTGGGGGTCAGATTGAAATTGACCCGGCAGACCTTGTTTTTCACCATGCCATTGCTGCACAGCAGCAGGATAACGACGGTATGCGCCGTGGCCGGAATGATCTCAATGCGCTTGACAAAGAGGCTCTGGCGGGAGATGGTGGTGGAAAGGGCATAGCAGCCGGTTTCCTTGGCCAGCATCCGGGTGGCGCCTTCCAGCACGCGGTCGGGGTCGGGGTCGCAGTAATTGAACAGGGCGTCAATCTCGCCGCGGGCGGCGTCCTCCAGCGGCTGCGGCTTCATCAGGTGATCGAGGTAGTAGCGCAAACCGCGGTGAGTGGGGATGCGTCCGGCAGAGGTATGGGGCTGCTCGATGTAGCCCTGCTCGCTGAGGTAGGCCAGGTCATTGCGGACGGTAGCGGAGGAGACAGTCTCCTCCAGCATGGCGGCGATCATCTTGGAGCCGATGGGCTCGCCGGTGCGGATGTAGCTTTCCACCACGCAGGTAAGGATCCTGCTTTTTCTGGGATCCAGCTCCATATTGCTCCCTCCTTTTTAGCACTCACTCACTTCGAGTGCTAACGATTATTATTGTACTCACTTTTTCGCGGTTGTCAATAGGGTTCACAAATAATTTACAACTATTTTTCGCAGTCACCGTTGCAGAGTGCTAAACGCATGCTATAATGAGAAAAAGCTGCCCGGCGGGCTTCCCGCGCGGGTTTAGCGCACATGGGCGCGCGTACGTGCACGCGCGAGGGAGCCAATAAAGTATAACCGATGAGCCAGGACGAGTGGAGAAAGGCGGGGCGCAGCCCGGAGCCTGCGCTTACTTGCTAAAGGAGAGAATGCAAACCATGTTCCAAAACAAGTGGTTTTATCTGTTCTGCATATCCATGCTGCCTATTGTGGAGCTGCGGGGCGGCATCCCGGCCGGGGCTGCCATGGGGCTGTCCTTTTGGCCGGTGTACCTCACCTGCGTACTGGGCAACCTGCTGCCGGTACCGTTCCTTATCTTATTTGCGAAAAAGATACTGGAGTTTCTCTCCACCTTGCCCCGTATCGGCGGGTTCTTCCAGAAAATCATCTGCCGGGCAGACCAAAAAGCGACCGAGATCGGTCATTATGAAAAGTGGGGGCTGTTCCTTTTTGTGGCCATTCCGCTGCCGGGCACCGGCGCCTGGACCGGTTCACTGGTGGCGGCGGTGCTGCGGATGCGTATCTGGCAGGCGTTCCTGGTCATCACAGCCGGGGTGCTGGTCAGCGGATTCATCACCGGCGGGATCGCCTATGGGCTGTTTACCGCGCTGGCATAATACAATAATATAAAACGGAGAAGACCCCCTGCTTTCGCAGAGGGCCTTTTCCGTTTAGAGAGAAAATGAAAGAAGAATAAAGAGGAAGGCTGATTTATTCCGCCATGCCTTCACGGATGATCGCTTCCGCCTGGGCGGCTTCCGCTTTGGAAAGCTGTGGAGTACCAAGCAGGGGATATTCGATCCCCAGACTATCGTACTTTACCTTACCCATGGAATGGTAAGGCAGCACCTCCAGCTTTTCCATATTGGTCAGCGTCTTCAGGTAGCGCCCAAGGGCCAGCAGCTCCTCCCGCTGGAAGGTGATACCCGGCACAACGACATGACGGATCCATACCGGCTTGCCGATTTTTTTAAGGTATTCCGCGAAGGCAAAGACCCGCGCGTTGCTGTGGCCAGTCAGCTTTTTGTGCTCTTCATCAAACATATGCTTGATATCGAGGAGCACCAGGTCGGTAACGGCCATCAGCTTTTCGACTTTTTCGGTATGGTCGGGGTCGAACAGGATGCCGCAGGTATCCAGTGCCGTGTGGATCCCGTTCTGCTTGGCCTTGGTGAACAGCTCGGTGAGAAAATCAATTTGGAGCATCGGTTCGCCGCCGGTGGCGGTGATGCCGCCGGAGGTATAAAACTCCCGGTTGCGGGTGATCTTTTCGATGATCTCATCGGCGGTCATCTGGGTGCCGCCCGCCATTTCCCAGGTATCGGGATTGTGGCAGTAGAGGCACCGCATGGGACAGCCCTGGAAAAACACAACATAGCGGATTCCGGGGCCATCCACCGTGCCAAAGCTCTCAAGGGAATGGATGCGTCTAGTCAGTTCCGACATGGTAATCACATTCTTTCGTGGAAGGTGCGGGAGATGACCTCATCCTGCTGGGCACGGGTCAGCTTGATAAAGTTGACGGCGTAGCCGGAAACACGGATGGTCAGCTGCGGATACAGCTCGGGATGAGCCTGCGCATCCAGCAGAGTCTCGCGGTTGAGCACATTGACATTGAGGTGGTGCGCATGCTTGCCAAAGTAGCCATCCATGAGGCCGACGAGGTTGGTCACGCGCTGGTCATCGTTCTTGCCCAGGGCATCGGGAACGATGGAGAAGGTATTGGAGATACCGTCCTGGGAATCCATGAAGGGGATCTTGGCAACAGAAGCCAAGGAAGCAACAGCGCCGTGGCTATCGCGGCCGTGCATGGGGTTGGCACCGGGCGCGAAGGGCTCGCCGCCCTTACGGCCATCCGGGGTGGAACCGGTATTCTTACCATAGCTGACATTGGAGGTGATGGTAAGGATAGAGGTGGTATGGATACCGTTACGGTAGGTGGGATACTCACGGATGTAGTTGATGAAGCGGTGCAGGATGTCCTTGGCGATCTCGTCTACACGGTCATCATCGTTGCCGTACTTGGGATAGTCGCCCTCGACCTCGTAGTCAACGGCCAGGCCCTGCTCGTTGCGGATGACCTTGACCTTGGCATACTTGATGGCGGAGAGGGAATCGGCCACTACGGAGAAGCCGGCGATGCCGGTAGCGAACCAGCGGGTAACTTCCTTATCGTGCAGCGCCATTTCCAGGGACTCATAGCAGTACTTATCGTGCATGTAGTGGATGATATTAAGGGCATTGACATAAACGCCGGCCAGCCACTTCATCATATCCATATACTTCTCCATGACCTCATCATAGTCGAGGTACTCGGAGGTGATGGGACGGTACTTGGGGCCGACCTGATGGCCGTTCATCTCATCCACGCCGCCGTTGATGGCGTACAGCAGGCACTTGGCCAGGTTGGCGCGGGCACCGAAGAACTGCATTTCCTTGCCGATACGCATGGAGGATACGCAGCAGGCAATGCCGTAGTCATCGCCGTGAACGGGACGCATGACATCATCGTTCTCGTACTGGATGGCAGAGTGCTTAATGGAGATCTCGGCACAATACTTCTTCCAGTTGGCGGGCAGGTTGTGGCTCCACAGAACGGTGAGGTTGGGCTCGGGGGAAGCACCCAGGTTATCCAGGGTGTGCAGATAGCGGTAGCTCATCTTGGTGACCATGTGACGGCCATCGGTGCTCATACCGCCCAGGCTTTCGGTGACCCAGGTGGGATCGCCGGCGAAGATGTTGTTGTAATCGGGGGTACGGGCAAACTTGACCAGACGCAGCTTCATAACGAAGTGGTCCACAAATTCCTGGATCTGCTCTTCGGTGAATACGCCGTTGCGCAGGTCACGCTCGGCATAGATATCCAGGAAGGTGGAGGTGCGGCCCAGGCTCATGGCAGCGCCGTTCTGCTGCTTGACAGCGGCGAGATAGGCAAAGTAAACAGCCTGAATCGCTTCCTGAACATTAGAAGCGGTCTTGGAGATATCGCAGCCGTAAATCCCCGCCATGGCTTTCAGCTCTTTAAGGGCACGGATCTGCTCGGAAAGCTCCTCGCGGTCACGGATCACATCTGCCAGCATAACGCTGGGGGTGGTCGCCTTCTGGAACTCCTTGTCCTCGATGAGGCGGTCTACGCCGTACAGTGCCACGCGACGATAGTCGCCGATGATGCGGCCGCGGCCGTAGGCATCGGGCAGGCCGGTGATGACATGGCTGCTGCGGCAGGCGCGCATCTCGGGAGTGTAGGCATCAAACACGCCGGCATTGTGGGTCTTGCGGTGGGTGGTGAAGAACTCCTCCACCTCAGGATCCAGGTGATAGCCGTTATCCTCGCAGGCCTGCTTGGCCATGCGGATGCCGCCGTAGGGCATGAGGGCGCGCTTAAAGGGCTTATCGGTCTGGAAGCCGACGATGGTCTCCTTCTCCTTATCCAGGTAACCGGGGCCATGGCTGAGGATGGTGGAAACAACCTTGGTATCCATATCCAGTACGCCGCCTGCCTCGCGTTCCTTCTTGGAGAGCTCCAGCACTTCGTTCCACAGGGCGGTGGTATCGGCGGTAGGACCCTTCAGGAAGCTGTCATCACCATCGTAGGGGGTGTAGTTGTTCATGATAAAGTCACGAACATCGATCTCGGTTTCCCAACGGCCGCCTTTGAATTCTTTCCATTCGTTACGCATAATTTCGTTACCTCCCAGTTCATTTTCTCTTATTGGTTCGGGCTTTTGCTGTGCTTTATGCCGTCTTGGACACATTTTTCACAAGACTTGTGGACTGTGCACAGGCCAGGCCTTTTTTGTCATGCTTATTGTATTCTACTTCTCACAAGTTGTCAAGAGTTTAACAAGAGTTTATTCCGGAAATGTATTGCACTTATTCCTGAATGTTTATACTATACCATTTTAGTACAGTTTATGCAAGCAGCAAATCGCCAAAATTGCAAAGAAAAGCGGCATGCTTTTTACACATACCGCCAAAGAGCCTACTATTTTGCCGCCGGATTCATCACAAAAGAACTATCTTGCGGCATTATTTCCCTGTAAGACCGGTGGGGATCACCGGGGTACGGGGGCGCTTCTGCTCCCGCACCAGCTGCCAAATGAGCTCCGGACTGATCGCTGGATTGATGGTGGTGCGGGCCTGCAAAGCCGCCAGCGCCGCACCCATGGCAAAGTCCATGGTATCCCCCAGCCAGTAGCGCTGCGCCGCGCTGTACAGCAGCCCCGCCATGAAGCTATCGCCCGCGCCGGTGGCGTTTTCCACCTGCTGCAGGGGACGGGTACGGCTCCACAGCCGCTGGCCCATGTTATCGGCATAGTAGCAGCCCCGGGAACCGGCGCTGATGATAACCCGGCGCACCCCCTGCGCCAAAATGCCCTCCGCTGCCCGGAAGTAGTCCGCCTCGCAGCGGATAGAACGGCCGGAAAGAATCTCGGCCTCCAAACGGTTGGGCTTCAGGGTATCGATGCCCCGCAGCACCGGACGCATCCGGCGGGCGTAGGCGGTAGAAACGGGATCGGCGAAGATGGGGACACTGCCCCCGAAGGTGCGGATAATATAGCGCAGCGTTTCCTGCGGCAGGCAACCATCCACCACGATAGCAGCCGCCGCTGAGAGCTTGTCCCGCATGGGTTCCAGCCGGGCAGGGGTCAGCTCCTGCAGAATACGCATATCGCTGAGGGCGACGGCCATTTCGCCATCGCTGCGGTGGATGGAAACATAGGACGAGCTGTTTTTTCCGGGCAGGGTGATAAAGCTATCGGTGGCGATGCCGCATTCCCGGCACCAGGAGCGGATCTTTTCGCCGTACATGTCCTCCCCCACCGTGGTGATAAGGCGGGTAGGCAGCCCCAATCGGGCCGTATTCTCACAGACATTGCGGGTGACGCCCCCCACGGAAACCGAAAGGGTGCCGGGGTTGCTGTCCTCCATCACCAGTCTGGCGGCGCTTTCGCCCATGATATCCACATTGGCCGCGCCGATACCGACGATCTCTTTTGGCAAGGCGATATCATGGGCGAAAGCGCCGCCAGACTGGTGAT
>OGKS01000616.1_pt1 | contig 19402 bp, 9 predicted proteins | sample 1572491 | NCBI WGS metagenome assembly OGKS01 (sample SAMEA2582153, study PRJEB24529) | metagenome | biome: Human gut stool | place: China | collected 2011
CGTTACGGGCTGCAATGAACGTAATGAGAATATTGGTGGACTGGCTGAAGAAAACGGAACCAGACTGCTGAAACTGACCGATGGTCAACCCTTTCACGCTGATGCGAAAAAGCCTCATCTGCACCCGTTCCCACTCCCAGCGCTTCTGACGCTCACAGTTGTTAAGCTTGATGTCCTGCATTCCCTGTATCAGCTGAATCATCTTGTTGCGTTCGGTAGCCGACTGGCTGAAGCGCTTATAGTCCAATTCACGGCGATACTTCATGAAGAATGCAACCCATAATATATATAAGGTGTTGCCCAGCAAAAACACACCAAGCACGAGAAGGCTATAATAACCGAGCACAACTGAAAACACGACAAAGTTGGCAAGAGAAAAGATAAACCCCAGCGAGTTGCCCATCAGGAACGATTTTATGCGGGAATGATCTTCTATGCGCTGCATCAGGTCGCCAATCTTCTTTGTATCGAAGAAATGGAGCGGCATCTTCATCAGCTTGACCAGGAAGTCTGAAATCAGGGCAATGTCAATTCGGGTATTCACATGCAGCAATATCCAGCCCCGGATAAAGTTCACGCTGAGCTGGGCGATGAAAAGCACGAGCTGGGCGATGAGGATGAGCGTGACGAAGCCCAGGTTCTTTCCATTGATACCCCTGTCAACCAATGCCTGGGTCAGAAAAGGGAACACCAGCTGCAGCAAGCTGCCCAGCAACATCCCCAGCAGGAGAATCACAACCTGCCGACGGTAGGGTTTGAGATATTTGAAAAAGAACCCCAGACTCTGCCCGTGGTTCTCGCACTCCTCCTTGCGCTTGCCAAAGTTCACTCCCGGCACCATCAGCAATGCCATACCACAGTCCCGTCCCTGCACACTGGTGCTTAGCCAGCTGCGCATGAACTCCTCTTCAGTATAGCACAACTTCTGGGAAGCGGGATCTGCGATATAGAAGCGGTAGCGCCCGCTCCGGTTCTTCTTTACCTTATAGCAGACCACGAAATGGTTCTGGTTCCAGTGAAGGATGCAGGGCAGGGAGGCATCGTGGGCCAGCTGTTCCATAGTGATTTTCACTCCCAGCGTACGAAAGCCCAGATACTCGGCTGCCTCGCTGATACCCAGCATCGACACACCGTTGCGGGTGATGTGGCAATGATTGCGCAACATCTCTGCCGAATACTCCTTACCGTAATATTTCGCTATCATCCGCAACGAGGTGGAACCGCAGTCCATCTCGTCGAGTTGCTGATAATGGGGAAAGCCTTTAATCATAATCAGTTACTTTTTTCCAAATCTGTATCCTATGGAAATCATTCCATAACGAGGGATGCAATTGTATGTCGTTTCAGTCAACTCCTGTTCGTCAAATCCATTATCGAAATTAGTCAACTGATGGAATATGTCATAAGCCTTACATTGAACGGTAATCTTACCTTTCAAGAATGTCTTATACAAGGAAATGTTACTTACAACTCTTGTCTTATTGACTTCCTCTAATTTATAACCTTTACGCGTCAAGGAAGTCAAGTCACCGGAGAACTTAATATCCCATGGCAGGCGACATGCAAGATTAAAACCATACCTTATGTCCCAGGCTTCATAATTAACGGAATTCATCTTGTTTCTTATACTGTTATAGCTAAAACCTGCATTTAATTTCAACGTTAACTCCTTATGCTGAAAGACTAATCTGGCTGTTTCATCCAGGACATCTCGCTTATTTTTGCTACTCTGAAGACCTTCATTCATATGCCCAGACATAAGAGTCGTAACATCTTTCCTATAAACAATTTCATTGTTGATATTCCATGCCCTTGATTTTCCCAATCCCTTATCAACATACAAACGATTCCATGACGCCCAAGTCCCTTTCACGTTCTGGGGAATTACAAGAGAATTACCATTCTTATCATCGTACAATGAACACATTATTATCATGTTAAGCATAAACTGAGACTGCGACGAAAAGTTTACATTCCACTGGCGTTCAGTATTATACCATGCATAGGTAAACTGATAATCGTACATCGATTCTTTTTTCAATCTACCATTACCGGTTGACATCACTAACGGATGAGACGAATCTATAGTTTCAACCAAGTTTAACACAGATGGTTTGCGATAGGATTCCAATTTGTTGAAGAAATGAATCCTGGAATTTTTTCCCTGCCATTTAAGTCGGAATCTTGGACACAGATCAACATAACTCCTCGTAAGAGTAGTATCTACCGAAGAGTTACTATAACTCATATTTTTGCTAAGCATACGCACATCAAAGCCCGCTATCAATTGCCACTTACCCTTTTTATACTCCCAGTTTACCATAGGTTTATGCTCCCTGGACAGGCAGTTGGAATGATAGCTATTGGCATCATACAGATCATCCAAGGTACGCTGACGTGAAACTGACTCGTTACCCTGGGTATAACGATATCCGATTTCCAGACTCATATTATTCAAGAAGTTGAAATGATAAAAACCTTCCAATGTATATGAATAAGATTTCGTCTTGGTATTATCATTGGCTACATAAGAGACAATAGAATCATTTACCGGGAGATAATAGGTTATGTGACTATTCTCTCCTAGTTTCTGGTTATTGTCCGAGTATGAAGCATCGGCATGAAAAATGAGATCATCGCCCCAGGCCAAGGCCTGCGACATTTCTATATTTTCACGAAGTCTAAAATTATGTGCCCTGTTATTCGCCTTGTTGATAGAATAATTCTGCAAATAGTCAAAGGCATTTCTGCCACCTTCATCTATAGCATCAAAAAGCTGCAACACAGAAGAATTTGATGGTATATCCTTATCAAACAGCGCATATTTGTTCAAGTCATCATTTTTGCTCCTGCCATAATCCACCATAGTCTGAAACTGAAAATAGGAAATACCCATCTTCGTAATCTTGTTATTCAAACTGAAGGAAGAATTCCTGCTGTCATTTAAATTCTGAAATATTTTATTGATGTTGGTCTGAGGCAATATGCTGATCTGTTTTTTCTGCTCATCCAAATCTACGCCTTGCCATTGAGCAGCCAAATCTGTAGAAACATAAAAAGTTCCACCGGTTTTCTCTGCAATAGTACTCACGCCAACTTTTTTAGTATTCATAATTGATTTTGGGCTGTCTGAATCCCAAAATGATCCATCGCTGCCAGGCACGCTCGACTGATTGATGTTGTTAAGGTTAGCATACGCAGAAGCATTTACAGAACCTATCATATACCCATCAAATCCTCTTACCTGCCATCTGTCATTAGTACCGACACCAGCCTCTATATTTCCGAAATTATTTTGGCTATATTCCTTTTTCAAGAGAACATCCATCACATTGTCTTTCAAGTCTGTCTTTGTATTCAGGTTGCGGTTCTTTTCTTTGCTCTGCTCAAAGACTTTAAGACTTTTTACCGTATAATACGGCATATTCTCCAACAAAGCCAGATTATTTCCCTTAAACAACTGCTTGCCATTTAAAGTAAGGTAATCTATTTTCTTATCATTGATAAAGATTTCTCCATTGGCTTCAATTCTTGCACCGGGCATCTGCCTGATCAACTCATCAAGCATAGAACCTTCAGGCAGGTTGAATGCGTCTGCATTATACACTAAGGTATCTCCTTTGTGAAAGAACTTGATTCTGGTAGCACGCACGGTTACCTCACCCAACTCATTATCACCAGTCAGGCTATGTTTAGACTTCAGCCTTACCAGTTTTATAGCTGGAATCCACCGCCGTAAGACTCTTGCCGCATGCTTTAATTTGTAATTGACTGTAATAGACTTGTAGCCTTCACAATCTACCTTTATGATATATGATTCAACCTTAGCAGGAACTTTGAAGGAAAATGAAGAAGCAACCATATAGCCAGAAGGACGTTCATTTCTCACAGACATTGTATCTATAACAGTACTGTCTGTTGACATCAATGTTACTTTAGCCTTTTCCAAGCCATAATCAGTAAATGAATCCATCACAAAGCCAATCAACTCTATCGTTCTACCAGCAGACTGAGCGACGGCTATTAAGTTCATTACACAAAAGGTAAAAACCAACAATATTTTTAAGCATAAATGTTTCATCTTATCAATATTTAATTAATACACATACTTGTAGATTTTCTATCATGTCAAATTCTGCCAGCAGCATTTTACTAAGCTCACTATTACTTTTGAGGTGAAATGAAGCAATTGACTTTTCCAATGTATCTTTGAGAGACTCTTTCATATTTTCTTCTATAAAGAACATATAATGACTAGTCAATTCTGACAAATTTCCAAGATACCTTAATATCTCATTATTTCCACCTAACTGATTAAGAAAAAGCAGAGAATCATATTTGTCATCATCCTCAACATAAATTGGCTGAGTCCAATCTACAACTTGACAATACTCTGCTATATTCATTTTTTGAGCCAAATGGAAAGCTTGGTCGTTGTCACAAATACCATTAGCTAGAATTTCCATTCCAAGAAGAGCATCTAAATAAATCAGGTTATCACCTACTACCAGTACAGAAGAAATATCTAGAACTTTCATGATCTCAACAAGGCTTTCAGCTATTCTATTGTCATAATCAAAGCAACTCTCATATTCATGAAAATGCTCTAAAAGATAATAGTCTATATATTCCATCAACTTTGTACTTATTGGTGAAACCATTTTACGTGCAAAGAAGTGATTTTTATCAAGCATAAACTTAAAGTGCTCTTCTCCCAAATTAGCTGGTCGATTTCCGTTTTCTTCTCTCCACCTGATGAATCTCAAGTTATTCTCCGAACAAATTTTATCTTCATCATAGTAATTCAAAAGTACGGTATGAATATAAATTTCTTCAGATGCAAATGTATGATTCAAACGCTTTAAAAAGCCTGGATGTTCCTTTGTGTAACGTAACAAAAATGCACATGCCTCTCTTGTCATAGAACACCATTGTGATCCCAAATAAATTTTATCTGGGAAATGGGATGTTGGGCGTTTTATTTGATATTTCACCTGAAAGCCTCGCAAGAAGTTGGTAATACAATACCTCTTAGGATTTCTTACTTGATAATAGTCATAAGGCAAGAAATACAACAACCGACGATCAATTTCTCTAAACGTAGCTATTCTACAGTCAAAATAACTTTGCCCTGGATTATTGTCGAAGAATTGCAGGAAGCTTTCGTAGGGCTTTATGGGATAATCTTGCCCACTTATGATATGATAATAATCTGCATTTGAATTATTTATCGCAATATTGAGCACCTTGATTTCAGTCTTCAAAATACTATAACCTCCCCAATGCAATCTGTCATGACCACAATACTTTATTCGGTTATTGCGGTCAAGCAGATCGTTGATTACAGGCATATCAGTAGCCTTGCAATCTATATTCAAGAATAGATCACATTCTTCATGGTTCAAATATTCCAAAACCTTTCCCAATATTTGCCATTCATTATGAGCTAATATAATAAAGGCATGTCTCATAGGCATTATTGTTTTTGTGACAAGTACAAAAGAACGTTGTTCTTTACGCTATTTTCAATTTGTTTTTTATTACAATTAATTTTTTGTCCTTCTACCTGCTTTTGAATGCAATTGGCATAACATGAAGGTAGCAATTTACATTCCAGGCAACTCTCATTTTCAAAAGAAGACCGGACGAAGTAATCGTAAAAATGATTATTCGGCACAAATTCACCATCATTGTCAATTTTACCAATTGAATACTTTTCGGAAAAATCCCGGGCAGTACATTTGAATACAGACAAATCATAATTAACAACAAACTGTTTCATATTTTCTGTATAACACTGATAACACGACAAATCAGTTAAATTCTTTTTATATCCATGAGAGACAAACTGCTCCATTTTTCGAGTTATATCGTCACCCTGCATATTACGGTCATCTTTAAATTGCCAGACAAGCTGAGGCATGACGGTTATTTTATTTCGTATATCCAAAGGAAATACGTTCACTATTTCATCTATAGACTCCATATTCTTTGGGGTATAATTAATTCTAACCGTCATGTCTATATTGGGAATCGCCCTACATAAGGCTATGATATTAGAAGTTATAACCTCGTAAGAATTATGAACATCTTTTGAGAAACGAGTCTTGTTATGGAAACGTTTTCCTCCATCCAAGGTAATCTGAAATGATGTTAGCTGAATCTCCTTTAGTTTCTCTATCATGGAAGAATTTACTAAATAACCATTTGTTGTAATGGTATTCCGAAAAGCCACATTATTATTGGCACAGATTTCTTGTACTTTTTTTGAAATCGGATAGACCACCTCTTGAAAATACATCAGGGGTTCACCGCCAAACCAATCTAACTGAAAGTGTTTAATTTTTCCGTCTATTATGGTTTTCCTGCAAAATTCAAGGACTTTCGCTACATCTTCGGAAGTCATAAAACCATCATGGTGGTTTTCGTAACAATACCAACAATGAAAGTTGCAATCCAGCGTTGGAAGAATCGTCACCCTTGCCATATCGTTGGAGAAACGACGAATCTTACAATTTGCTAAAATTATATTTTCCTCATTTAGATTGGTGTCACAGACCACACCATTGGCATGCAACTCCTCCAAGATTTCATCATCCAAAGTATCCACTTCAGAATCTGGCACAGACAGTCGTCGAAATAGTTCTTCGTCTATTTCGAGTAAAGAAGACCGCAACTGGTTATAAACAAATTTGCGGTCTTCTTTTTCTACGTAAATATTATACTTACTAACTTTCATTAGTTAACACAATGACACTTGTAAGCTCCATTAATGTTATCACCGCTGCCCTGACAAGTACAGCTACCAGACGAATTAGAGTTATTGCCACCAAGGATATGAAACATAGAATCCTTATCAACTACATTCGCAGGTTTGATTTTCTTAATTATCTGCATAATTCCAAAATTTAAAAGATTAATACTAAAAAAACTTATATTTATACTTTTCTTCCGTCAAGAGTTCCAAACAAATTTTAACCCCCTTTTTTACAGAATCCATTACATCTGTATCTACATAATCATCATTGATATTGAGTATAGCTAATACGTCAGCAAAGCTAGTAGCCCGTTTATCAACTTCTGGCAGAAACTTCATAATTTCACACAGAGAAATATCATACTGCCGTAAATAATCGACAAAAACTGATAATTTTCGAATTTCCTGTTCCGTTACTGAAGATTCAATATCAGCACGATGCTTGAAATATATTTCATCAACAGCTCTTTTTGCCATATCCAAATATATTCTCTTTTCTGAAACCATAGAATATAAACAGAAAAAACATACTACAGGAACCAACTCGGAAGTCAACATCCTATATAGTTTTCCATTTGTAAGCTCTACTATTATGTCATCTACTCTTTTCCTCAATTTCTTATAATCCTCATAATCTGTATCGGAACAAGTACATTCCATATATATAGCAATTTCTTTTTTAAGCTTGTTTTTTTGTAAATATTCTAGCATAATTTGATAATTCTCGTTTGTTATAGTCTGTTCAGGACGGGTATGAACTGCCTGGACAGAATCAACAATGGCTATATCTCTTTTATTGCTATTTATCAATAAAGGCCAATGATACTCTATACCACACCAACGCACATGCTCTTCAAACGTATCCATCACTGCCATAAGAGCTTCACGTGAAAAGCAAGGCATCATCATTTCGACAAAATTAGTATATCGTATTGTACACATTGGATTGTGCAATGTATGTTCATACGTATAATAAGAATTACTCAATGAAGGTTGAGCGATTTTAAGCCTGTATTCCTTCATCAATTCAAATAACTTATTGACCGAATCTACAGAGATTTGAATATCATCATCCAACAACAGGAAATAATCATATTGTTCTATAAACTGAGGGTGTATTTGAAAATATTGAAAAGACATATCCATTTTGTAACCTTTCAGTTTACATACAAACTTTGAATCCCCAAGATACTTATTATAAGTATCGTCATAAACAAGCAAATGCAAATCAAAATTAGCAGTATCATAGCACAATTGACGATGCAAGCTTCCATCGCCAACTGACACAATAACACAATTCTTTTTTGACGTGTTTAGATTGTTAATTATTACTTGTTTATTCATCGTTTTTGTTATTTTTTAGACACAAATTTATATAAAAAATCAGAACCCCCAAAACTTATATTTATTTATTAACGTTTTTAACCCCGCTTAACAGTACCTAATTATCTCCTTTTCGAATTCCTATCTTTTTATATATGCTCTGAATTTGTATTAAGGCTCAGAAGAGATTATCCATCAATGGACAATTTCATCTGAGCCTTTATTTATTAGAATACTTATTTAGTCTAGAAGATTACTTCTCTGCTGACTGACCTGCTGATGTTGGCCAATATGGGTTCTGATACAATGGACTCTTCTCTACAGAAGAATAATCACTTGCTGTAAGCAGGAACTGCTTGATAGGAAGTGGCTGCAGATAGTGAGCCATGTGCCAGGTGAAACCATCCTTGTAGCTGTTGGTAGCTGTCATGTTCACCTCCAATGGACGATAGTACTCGCTCAGAGAAGAGCTTGATACGTTGGCATTAGAAGAACCATCGGCATTCAGGTTGTTATACCAGCTCTGCATTGGAGTATTCCAGAGATGAATACCCTCCATGTGAGCAGGAGTTGTCATCAACTGATCGTATGAACGCCAACGCTGCAAATCCATACCACGAAGACCTTCTGAAATCAACTCGCAACGACGCTCACGACGGATATTGTAGAGAATCTTATCGGTCAACTGCTTGCCTGCAGAGTAAGAACCCCAGTCGGCAGTTTCCTTGCTCATCTCAGTAGCATCGATGGTAACCTGTGGGTTAACAGCATCACCTGTGAAGCCGGCAGCCTTACGTACATCCTTCCAATACTCCAGAACCTTGCCAGAAAGACTGTTGGTCAACATATACTCAGCCTCCATGTAGTTCAGCAGCGCCTCGGTAGCACGGAAGATTTCAGCTGCATTGTAGCAGTTATCATTACCTGTATTAGCCTTATCAAAGGTACCACCCTTACGGATTGCATAACCTGTAGAATAGTCATTCTCGGCATTACGTGTGGTAATGGTTGGATATGGCTCGTCGATGACATAGTGATCCTCAGGAGCAGACATATTCTTGAATACATTCTTCTGTCCAGGAACCTTCAGGAAGATGGTGAGACGAGGGTCACGATTGGTAGCTACATCGGCGATAGTCTGGTCGCTATAGGTATAGGCTGAATTATAGATAGGCTTACCATCCTTCATCACATAGCCCTCTACCATAGAGCGGGTGAGACCTACGCCAAAGTCTCCATGCTGGACACCAACCTCCACATTATTGACTACACCCAACTCCTTGCTATACTGGCGCCAAAGGATAACCTCAGGTGTACCCGACATATCTGTAGTACCCCAGATATTGAAGTAAGGGTTCTGAGGATCACCTTCCTTCTGAGGGATGGTACCGGTGTTCACCATCAACTGATCCTTATACTTGTCAGCTACCATTTCGGCAGCCTTGGCACTCTCCTGCAGGAAATACTTAGCCTCAGCATCAACAGAACCTGTAGGATACTGATAGTTGGCATTATACTCCTTAGCCTTGCCTGGCCATCCCTCGCCGTTAGGAACGAAAGCTGTGCCGGCAAAATAAGTCAGCCAAGCCCCCTCGTAGAGAGCTACACGGCTCTTGAACAGGCGGGCTGCATCTGGAGAGATACGGGTATGGTTCTTGTCAAAACCATCCTGCATCAGCGAGATAGCCTTGTCCAGGTCTTCCATGATGAAACGAGCCACCTCGTTGCAAGGCTGACGCTTATTGGCTGCCACCAGGATTTCCTCATTGTCAGGGAATGCCTCGGTTACAATAGGAAGGTCGCCCCACTTCTGCAACATATCAAAGTAGCAGTATGCTCTCATGAAGTAGATCTCACCGATATACTGGTTGATGATAGCCTCACTACCAGAGATCTTACCAGCCTTCTGAGCCTCGAGGATAGAATTGAGCTGATAGTTGATGTTGCGGATATTATTCCAAGACCAGTTGCCGTTATCATTGGCTGTTTTCCAAAGTCCTGTGGCAAACTTGCTATCACCATACCAGTTGATCTGGTTGTCGGTATTCACATCGCCGGCATAAAGACCGTAGCTCCAGTTGGCGTGTCCTGGCAAGACATCACCATAGAACTGATCGGCAGCAGCTTTCACCTTTGCCTCAGAAGTAAAGAAGCCATCAGAAGGTAAGCTTGATGGTGGCTCCTGCTCCAGATAATCACTACAAGAAGAGAAGGATGCAGCAAGTGCCAATGACATAAGTGCTATATGTTTGAATTTCATATTAATATCTCCTTTTAATTATAATGTAACGTTAACACCGAAAGAGAAAGTGCGAGAAAGAGGATAACCATTACCATAAGCGGTATCGATGGTCTCTGGGTCGAACTGACTTGGAAGATCGGTGATAGTGAACAAATTCTCAGCTGAAACGAAGAAGCGGACATTGCCCAAACCTGCCTTTGAAACCAAGCTCTGTGGCAAGGTATAGCCAATCTGAAGGTTCTTCATACGCAAATAAGCTGCATTGAGCAAATAGCGTGTCTGGGTATGGATGTTCTTCTCGCTGTACTGCGGACGTGGCAGATAGGCATTCAGATTCTCTGATTCGTAGCCATTCTTGACAGACCAGGTTTCTGAATCGCGGAAGTAGTCCTGAACGCCGGTAATACCTGCAGCCCACCATACACCAGAGTTGGTAGCTCCAAACAGATATTCTCTCGCACCCCATGAATCTTTCACATTATAATCACGCTTCATAACACCCTGCATGAATGCACGGAAGTCGAATCCCTTCCAGCTGGCGGTGAGATCGAGACCGAAGAGATAACGAGGAGTATTGTTACCGATAACCTTCAGGTCGCCATGGTCTGCCAATGTATTGCTGCCATTGGAGATCTTGCCGTCGCCATCCAGATCCTTGTACATGATATCACCAGCAGCCCACTTGTCGCCAAGCTGGCTCTGTCCACCATTTGGCAAGGTAGCCAGATGCTGGTTCATCTCATCATTAGTCTTGGCAATTCCGATGGTTTCATAACCCCAGATTTCGCCTACCTTGCGGTTCTCGATATAGCTAGACAAGGAACCTGTAGGGTTGTTTGGATAACGGGGTACCTTAGCCTGAGCATCTGAAACATTGAATGTTACACCATAGTTCAAGCCATTCTCCAGATGATCGCGCCAGCCAATCTGCAACTCCCAACCTGTGGTACGGAGGTCGGTATTGTTGGTCTTAGGAACAGCAGTTCCCAAAAGTGCAGGCAACTCTGGAGCAGGACCAACCATATCCTTGGTATTACGTACATAATAATCGAAGGAACCGGTCAGGCGGTTATTGAAAGCACCCCAGTCGAGACCGATATCATAGCTTTCTACCTTTTCCCAACCCAAGGCTGCAGAAACCAGACCTGGAGCTGCAGTAATGTTGGTCTTCTTGCCACCCTGGAGCCAGGTTCCTGATACAGATTTATAAGCTACAGTAGAATAGGTCTGATACCAGTTGTCAATATTCTGGTTACCCAAAGAACCGTAAGATGCACGGAGCTTCAAGGTATTTACAGTATTCTCCAATGGCTTCCAGAAGTTCTCGTGAGCGATGTTCCAACCCAAAGAGAAAGATGGGAAGGTCTTCCACATATTGTTTCTACGGAACTTGGATGTACCATCATGACGGATATTGAACTCGAAAAGATACTTCTCATCATAGTTGTAGTTCAAGCGGCCGAAGAAGCCGGCTGTCTGCCACTGGTTGCGTCCACCATTCACGGAAGGAACGATTTCCTTACCTTCGTAGCTCAAGCCATTGGTCAGATCCACCTCCAGACGAGACTCATCCAAGACACCATCACGCTGCAGACCGAATTCGGTCTTTCTCAACTGCTCTGCCTGGAAACCACCCATTACGTGGAAGTTATGCTTCTTAGCCAGAGAGAAGTTGTACTCGGTATAAGCCTGGAAGTTATAGTAGTTCTCCTTATATTCATCCTCATGAACATTGGAACCCTTGTCGTAAACGATAGGATTGCCGGCAACATCATGGTTGTAGAGCATCTTCTTGTCCCAGTGGCGTGCTGTGTTCTCTGAACGATAGGTGAAGTCGATATGAGTTCTCCAGTTCTTGATAGGCTCAATCAACAGGTTCACCTGCTGGTTCAGGATGTCACGCTCCTTGGTATCCTTACCTGCTGTAGCCAGACCGAGGGCAGGAGAAGGTGCAGAATAATAGTAACCGTTGCGATCCTGCAAAGGCAATACTGGCCAACCCTGACGTGCCAAGTCCTTATACAGATTGTCTGTCAATGTAGCAGGGCGCTGGAAATCGGTACGGGTCCAGCGGGTAGAATAATCCAGATGCAGCCAATCGGTAATCTGCGCACCAATCTTAGCTGTAGTATTATAACGGTCGTTCTTATCCTTATCCAACTTCATATAGCCGCCATTGTGCAGGTAGTTGAAAGAAGCATAGAAATTAAACTTATCATTACCGCCGCTTACACTTGCGTTATGCTCCTGAGAGAAGGCTGTGCTCTTATACAAGGCATCATACCAATCAACGTCATCTACACCAAAGCCGTAGCCATCATTCCATGTTGTGCCGTTGCTGGAATCGATACCGTAGAGCAGGTTACCATTGGCATCCTTTCGGGTACCAGGACCTACAGGAGTGGCATTGTGATAAGCCACGATCTTATCCATACGCTCCTGATCGAAGAACACACCACTACCACCATTGGTATGAGCATCGTTTACCCATGCTGCATAGTCAACAGAGTTCATCATGTGCTTGCCACGAATCATTCCGCTGAAACGGAAGCTGTTGTTATAGTTGACTGTAACCTTACCCGACTTACCTTTCTTGGTAGTAACCAGGATCACACCGAAAGGTGCACGGGAACCATAGATAGAAGATGCAGCAGCATCCTTCAATACAGATACACTTTCGATATCCTGTGGGTTGATGGTATTCAAATCACCCTCAGAACCATCAATCAAGATCAATGGAGTACCCTTGGAACCCTCACCAATGGTAGTAGTACCACGTACATTTACATTAGGAGTAGCATCCATAGAACCAGATGAGCTGGAAATCTGCAAACCAGGAACCAGACCCTGCAATGCCTGGGTAGCATTGGCAACAGGACGGGAAGCAATCTCCTTGCTGTCGATTACAGAGACAGCACCAGTGAGGTTTACCTTCTTCTGAGTACCGAAACCTACGACAACTACTTCACTCAAAGCCTGATTGTCGTCTTCCAAAGTAACGTTCAACGGACCATTACCAGCTTTTACCGTCATGGTCTTATAACCTATATAAGACACTTCGACCATAGCACCTGGAGCAGCACTGAGCGAGAAGTTACCATCAATATCGGTAACAGTACCCGTCTTGGAACCCTTAACCTTTACGGTAGCACCGATTACCGGCTCACCAGAAGGATCAAGAACCTGACCTTTAACGACACCCGACTGCTGAACAACCTGAGCTGTAGAAGCTGCCATGATAGATTGTGGAGGCAAAGCAACACCAGTTGCCAAAGCTGCCAAAGCCATCAATCTTCTAGACGATGTTATTAGCTTAAGATTTTCCATTTTAAGTTGTATTTTAATTTGTTAGTTTATATTATACAGTTTATGTAAAAAATGTAAAGTGCGCCTTCGCTTTGCTCAAGGCAACATTTTGGTTTTACGATTGCAAAATTCGGGCTTTTTTATCATATATAAGGGAAAATATCGCTAAAGAAAGAGAACAATTCGAGAAAAAATAGTAAATTTGCACCCGAAATAGAAAAAATACTAATAATAGAGATGAGAACATTATATTTGATACTGTCTTTTTTATGCTGCATCATTGCTAAAGCGGAAACATTTCCATACCGCAGCATTGCATCTTTTAACATTTCTCCAGCGTCTGAAAGCTACTGCATGATGCTAGATAGCGAAGGAATGATGTGGGTAGGAACCAATTCCGGACTCAAATCATACGATGGCTATACCGTGAAATCGTACAAATCGAATGCACTTTCTCCAGGTATTCTTCCCAACAACGACATCCGTTCCATGGCAGAAGACCACGAGCACAATCTCTGGCTGGGAACCCGAAACGGCCTGGTAAAGATAAACCGGAAGACTGGCGTTTTCAAGACCTATTTCCTGCCAAGCGAAGATCAGAGAATCATCTACCATCTCTTTGTTTCAAGAGATGGTACACTCTGGGTTGGTACAGATGGAGGATTATCTTATTTCAATCCGGAAAATGAATCCTTCTATACCTATACTTCCAGGAATGCCTGGCGCATCGATGAAAACGGAAAGAAACAGCGCCTCAATTCTTTCAGCGTAAAATGTGTAGCTGAAGACAAGAATGGCGACCTTCTCGTCGGCACCTGGTCTTCCGGACTGATGCGTCTGAAACGTGGCAGCAACGTTTTCCGCAGCTACCCGAAGCTGAATGACATAAATTCTGCCTACTCGCTCTTTTTCGACAGAAACCATCGTCTCTGGGTAGGAACCTGGGGATACGGAGTGCTGTGCATCAGCAATCCGGACAATCTGAAGAATCCGCAATATCATCAATATCCCTATACAACCAATAATTTCGACATCTTCTATAAATTCGTAGAAGACCCTACTACGCATACTCTCTGGGCATGCACAAGAGAAGGCATCTGCTTTCTCGACGAAAACCAGCCGCAGGCCAGCTGGCAGAAATATACCCAGATAGGCAACAGCCGACTCATCTACTGCAATGATATCTGCACAGATGGGGGGGGCAACATCTGGCTCTGCACGCAGAATGATGGAGTCCTGCAGATTACTACCACACCATCGCTCTTCAGGCAGTGGCATCTGGGAAATCTTCAGAATGCCCCTACCATCAACTACGTGAATGCCATACTAACCACCGATGGAGCATGGTTCTGGCTGGGGCTCAACCCATACGGAGTAGCGCTCTACAACAGATACACCGGTGCCACCTATTATAATAGTGAAATTCCAGGTTTTGGCAGTTTGCACGACTATACGCTAACCACGAGTATCACCAGCATTGCCAAAAGAAGCAATGGGGAAATCTGGTTTGCGGTCAACAACTATGGTATCGTAGTCAAACCAAAGGAGGGAAATGCCTTCGAACTGAATCGCAGCAATACCAAATACATCCAAGAAGACTTTGTCAATGCTGTTTTCGAATCAAAGGATAAAACCATGTGGATAGGAAGCCGCAATGGTATGAGTATCGTGTATCCAGACAATACAGGCTACTTCCTGACCATGAAAGAAGGTAAAAACGACTTCAGCAGCTGTGACATCCGTAACATCTGCCAGGATAGGCAGGGTAACATCTGGGTCTCTACCAATAATGAAGGCATCATCCGCATTTCGGGAAATCCCAAGAACATCCGATCGCTGAAATACAAGCAATACAGCTTTAAAAACCAGCTGTTTGCCATCAATGATGCCCAGAAATGTATGGAGGACAAGCAGGGCAGACTCTGGGCGATATCAAACAGTGGCGGACTCTTCCTATATAATAAGGTGGAAGACCGTTTTGAATACCAGAACCGAAAGATTCATCTTCCGGATGACCAGACCTTCTCCATAGAAGGCGATGCTTTCGGCAATATCTGGGTAGCGCTCAACAAGTCTCTGGCTTATATTACCTGGAAAAGTCAGGATGCGGAAGACTTGCGCAACATCACTTACTTTACCCGGGAAGACGGTTTGGGAGAAGTCCATTTTTCGGCGGATGCCAGTTATCAGTTTGGCAAGGAAATCTTCTTCGGCGGAAGAACAGGCTTCTTCTCCTTCACTCCATCTCCTCTTATGGGAATGAAGCATCACAAGAAGAACAGCAAGCTCATCATTACCGACCTGCTGATAGACGACGTGCCATTTGCCATGCTGGACTCTGTTCTCAAAAGTGATATTTCGAAAGAAATGCCTCACTATACCCAGGAGATTACCATACCGGCAAAGGTGAAGAAGTTTGATATCGAGTTTGCACTCCTCACTTACGGCAATGCCAGCAAGAATGTCTATGCCTACCAGCTGGAAGGTTATGATGAAGACTGGCAATACTGCAAGCCTGATGTTCACAAAGCCACCTTCCAGAACCTAAGCGCAGGAACCTACAGATTGCGTCTGAAGGCCACCGACAGCTATGGTCAGTGGCAGGAACTGCCCTACACCATCACCATCAAGGTGTTGCCGCCTTGGTATGCTTCCCGAATAGCCTTCATGTTCTATATCCTGATGCTGATAGGTGGCATCTTTGCTGCTGCCAGATGGTATAAGGAGCGGGTGAAGACCAGAAACAGCTTGCAGATGGGTGTTATACTTACCAATATCACCCACGAGCTGCTCACCCCTCTTACCGTCATCTCTGCCACCATCTACAAACTCAAGGCGATGGCACCACAGTATGAGGAAGATTACATGGTGATGGACAGCAACATCAACCGCACCACCCGACTCCTGCGACAGATCCTGGAAGTGAGAAAGTCGCAGGCAGGACAACTGCATCTGCTCGTGAACCGCGGCAACCTGGTTTCCTTTATAGAAGAAGCTTGCGAGAATATCCGTCCGATGGCTGAACACCAGCAGATTAAGTTGAAGTTCAACAAGCCACATTCGGAAGGAACCGCATGGTTTGATGCCGACAAGATGGATAAGATTATCTACAACCTGCTCTCCAACGCCATTAAATATAATAAGGTGGGAGGCAAGATTGATGTATCACTCAGCCTCAGCAAGGAGCAGGCGGTCATCACGATTGCCGATAATGGCATCGGTATGTCGAAGGAGAAGATGAAGCATCTCTACACCCGATTCTTCGATGGCGACTACCGCAAGCAGAACATGCCGGGAACCGGTATCGGACTGTCGCTGACCCACGACCTGGTGAAACTGCATCATGGCAACATCCAATGTGAGAGCCAGGAAGGCGAAGGCACTACCTTCACCATTACCCTGCCTATCAAGAAGAGTGCGTATGCACCAGATGAAATTGACAATTCTGACAAACCAAATGCAGTAAATCAGGAAGCCATCAGACAGGCAAGCCAGGAAACGAAGCAGGAATCCCAACCTGCTTCTGAAGACAAACCTAAGCTGGCACCTGTCCGCCAGAGCATCTTCATCAGAAAGAATGCGAGCAAGATCCTGGTGGTGGAGGACAACGAGGAACTGCTCGCCCTGATGCTGCAGGTATTGAGCAAGAACTATCATGTGTTTACGGCAAAGAACGGAAAGCAGGCGATAAACATCATCATGAAGGAGAAACTCGACCTCGTGGTGAGCGATGTGATGATGCCTATCATGGATGGTATCGAACTGACCAAGCAGCTGAAGTCTGACAAGAGTTTCTGGCAGCTGCCTATCATCCTGCTCACCGCCAAGAACAAGGAAGAGGACAAGACCGAGGCTTATGCCGTAGGAGCAGATGCCTACATCACCAAGCCTTTCAAGTTTGAGGAGCTGGAAGTCCGGATCAATGCCCTTCTTGCCAACCGCAAGAAGATGATAGAGAAGATTCAGGCAGAAGTTTCGCTCCAAACCAGCACAGAGAGCGAAACACAGACTGCGTTACATTTGAGCAACCCAGATCAGGCATTCATCACTCGTGCCACAGAGGTAGTGATGCAACATCTTGCAGATGCCGACTACGACCGTGAATCCTTCGCCAAAGATATGGCGATGGGCGAATCTACTTTATATAATAAGGTAAAAACCACCACGGGGCAGACGGTCATCGCCTTCATCACGACAATCAGGATGAAGGAGGCTCAGCGCATCATCCGGTCGAACCCTAACATTCTGATCAGCGATGTGGCCACCCAGGTAGGTTTCAACACGCCGAAGTATTTCTCCAAATGCTTCAAGGACATTTACCACGTCAGCCCGCTGGCCTACCGCAAAGGAGAGAATGGAGGAGAGGAAAGTACGGAAGACAGTGAAGAGACATCTTAATATTGTACATCAAGCCATCGCATGACACGGTTTGTACTTTTTCTCCCCTCCCTTGTACTTCCTTATACACCCGATTCCACAAAACCTCTTACCTTTGACCTCAGAATTACAATCTAAAGTCAAAGAACTATGAAGCATTTTTCCCCCTTGTGGTCTGCCCGCATTTCGACATGGAGCAGCAGGCTCATCAGAGCGCGCAGCGCGAAAGTCGCCGCCAGCGGGATAACCGACTCGAGGTTCTGCAGAAGGAAGGTCTTGGCGATCTCTGCCGACATGAGAAATTCCAGCGCCGTCGTCAGGCCGGTGCTCATCTCGTGGTGGAAGTCGTACCGGTCGTGGAAAAAGGTCGTCCGCACATAGTGGTAGGTAGCCTTGACAAGGCTCGTCACGATGATGAACAGGCCGATGATCTCCGCCAGCCCCGCGATGAGGGGGACTGCCGATTCCAGAAAGCCCTCCAGCAGGTGGGCGATGTTCTCGTTCAGGTGATACAGGGCTGTCATGCTCTGGCCACCGCTCAAGCCAGCAGGCTCTTGATATAAGCGGCCAGCTCCTCGTCCTTGCAGGAGGCGAAGAACAGCTCGCTGAACTTCTCACCGGCGATGGCACCCTTCAGCAGGTCCTGATCGATGCTCTTGAGGCACTCGATGAGGGGCTTGAAGGTGGCGGCGCGGACGCCGTCGAGGATCTTCTTGTTGCGCTGCTCGGGCTCGACGCGCTCCTTGGGGTAGCCCTGACCGTGGCCGAAGCCGAACAGCTTCTCAAAGCAGTACTCGAGGTTCAGCTCACCGCCCCAGCCGAAGCCCTTGGCGAAAGGCATGGCCACGGCATTGCCGTCGTTGACGTGGGCGAAGGTGTAGGCGTCCACGGGGTCCTCCACATGGCCGCAGATGACGCCGGGGAAGCTGTTCAGGGCCAGCATGGCGCCCTCGCCGGTGCCGCAGCCGGTGATGACGTAGTCGGCAGCGCCGCTGTTGAGCAGGATGGCGGCGAGGATGCCGCACTGCACATAGGTCAGCTGTGCGGCGTCATCGGCAGCGTACATGCCGTAGTTGACCACCTCGTGGCCCATCGGCTCTACGACCTTCTTCAGAGCGGCCTCGATGATGCCGTTCTTTGCGGCCTGACTGTTCTCGTTGATGAGTGCGATCTTCATAGTAGTTTCTTCTCCTTTTATGATCTTCTCCTGCAGGTGCAGGTGTTATACAAAGTCCTCCCGCATGGGGGTGAAGATGTCCAGCAGGATGCCGGCCTCGGTGCAGACGCAGCCGTGCTCCACGCCGTCCTCCTTCAGGATGGTGTCCCCTGCCCGCACCGTGCGGGTCACGCCATCCACCGTGAAATCGAACGCACCCGACACCACATAGGTGATCTGG
>OGKS01000623.1_pt1 | contig 19306 bp, 19 predicted proteins | sample 1572491 | NCBI WGS metagenome assembly OGKS01 (sample SAMEA2582153, study PRJEB24529) | metagenome | biome: Human gut stool | place: China | collected 2011
AGCGAGAGCGTGTCTTGAATGTTTTTGTTGATTTTGAACAATTGAAAGAAGAGTATGAGGAGTTTCGCAATTGTCTAAATATCATATAAGGAACAGGAGAGATAAATCATGGGAAAGACAAAATTTGGAACAAAGATCGTATTCGTTTTTGTGATACTGCTCGGTGCAGGGGCAGTGCTATATGCGAAAAACTGCATGGAACAGCTCGCAGCATACGCAGTAAGCCTCATGGGCGGGACAGAACAGGCACAGGCGCAGAGCCAGCTTGCGGCAATGATCGGTTCCGATGTGAAAAAAATGGCAGTCCTTATGGCGGCAGGACTCACCGTCACGATCGTTGTGGGTGCTGTGGGCATCATTGATTACATCAGGAGCCTCGACCTTGCATGCAGCTATTCGGACACCCTCGCACAGGGCGATTTTACACAGGATGTGGAACCAAGATACATGGAGAGGAAAGACAGCATCGGAAACCTTGCGGTAGCTTTCCACAAGATCCGGGAGAGCTTTGCGGGACACCTTGGGAGCGTGAAGGACAATGCAGAGTCCCTGAGCGGCCATGTCTCCTCCATCGGGAAAAACGTGGATGAGATCAACGGCGAGATGGAAGGCATTTCCGCAACGACACAGCAGCTTGCAGCGAGCATGGAGGAATCCGCTGCATCCGCAACGGAGATGAACACCATGTCAGAGGAGATCAACCGGGCGATCAAAAACATCGCGGAGAGCGCACAGGAAGGTGCGGAGCGTGTCAATGACATCCATACCCGTGCCATCAATGCGAAGAGAGAGACCACGGAGAACCGTGCCAATGCACAGCGCATGCACGGCGAGATCAAGGAAAGCCTCGACCAGGCACTGCAGGATGTGGAAGTGGTATCCCGGATCGAGGTCCTGGCACAGGCGATCATGGAGATCACCAACCAGACCAATCTTTTATCCTTAAATGCTTCCATCGAGGCGGCACGTGCCGGGGAGATGGGAAAAGGGTTTGCAGTCGTGGCGGACGAGATCCGGAAGCTTGCTACGGAATCAGGAGAGACGGCGACAACCATCCAGGAGGTCACGGACAGCGTGGTGAAAGCGGTGAACCAGCTCACAAAGGACAGCAGGCGTCTGTTAGACTTCGTCGCAACTGATGTGAAATCCAGCTATGACAGCTTTGAGAGCCTTGCGGATGCCTACAACCGGGATTCCGAGTTTGTGGACGGCCTGGTGTCGGATTTCAGTGCGACATCCGAGGAACTCTTAGCTTCCATGGACGGCATGATGAATGCGATCGAGGGCGTTGCAAATGCGGCAAACGAGGGCGCAAGCGGGACCTCCGACATGGCAGAACGCATCCAGAACATCACCATGCGGTGCTCCGAGGTGGCAGAGACCACGGAACAGGCAGGCACAGCGGCAGAAAAGTTAAAGGCAGACACCGGGATCTTCAAGGTGTGAGAGGGAACACCGGCAGAAAACAGCAGCCATCAGGATGGAATGCATCGCCGGAGCAAAAGTGAAATTGGAGGACAAAAATGAGAAATAAAAAGAGAATGCTTGCCGCAGGACTTATAGCAGTGGCACTCCTGTCAGCTGTGACCGGATGCGGCAGTACAACCGGAAATATGCAGGATACCAAGGGCATACAGGGGACTACAGGAGTAGCTGGCGGAACCGTACAGGGTTCCGGGAGCGCAGAAAATGCATCAGACACGGCGTCACAGAACAACGGCAACACAGCAGATCATAATGCACAGGATAACAGCAGTGGAACAGGAACAGCACAAAACGGCAGCAAAACAACAGATCATACAGCACAGACAGGAAACAACGACAGCAGTGGAACATCACAGGCAGGCGTGTCACAACACGCAACCGCAGGTTCTGCCACAATGGTAAATGGCGGCATCACGGAACGGGAAGCGAAGAGCATCGCAGCCGGGAATGCAGGGGTCACAGAAGAACAGATCCAGTACATCATGGTAAAACAGGACTGGGATGACGGCCGTGCCAGATATGAGGTGGAATTCACCGCAGCCGGAGTGGAGTACGATTATGAGCTGGATGCATCCGACGGACGCATCCTTTCGGCAGACTCCGAAGTGATAGACAAGGGATATCGTGCATCACAGAATGGTACGACAGGTTCCCAGAACGCAGCCGGCACATCACAGACAGCACCGGGCGGTGTTTCCATCGAGACAGCAAAACAGACCGTCATGGACAGGATCCCTGGCATCGATGCCGGAAACATCTACATCCATCCGGACTATGACGACGGCATATCTCTCTATGAGGGGGAAGCCTACTATGCGGAGGTAAAGTATGAATTTGAGATCAACGCAGAAAACGGAAACATCATCAGCTGGGAAGCAGAATCCATCTACGACTGAGAAAAAGCCGTTAAAAGTAAAGGTTGAGACAGTCCTGATCATCATTGCCATGACAGGGCTTGTCCTGACCGGCATCACGATCGGGATCAGGATACACCATCATCAGATGTTAAGGGATATCCGTATCAAGTTTGAGCAGCTTCACGACCGGATCGAAGATCAGGACACCGATACAAAAAGTGTTTGAATTTGGCGGCTTTGGAAATGAACTCAGACCATAACAGAAATTTTAAAGTAGAAGCACTCTAATAGAATGATTGATCAGATGAGAATCTGATTAGAATCCATTCTATTAGGGTGTTTTTTTGTAAAAAATAACTTTCGATTTCACGTAAGTTCATTGTGTCGTTTTATGTCGGGTGGTAAAATGAAAAGAAAATGTTAAGAGTCAAAATAAGGTATGGAGGGGATTAGGATTGCAGGATGATAAAATGCCAAAGGTGTTTATTTCATATTCTTGGAGCAGTGATAGACTTGTACTAGAGCTTGCCCAACGCTTAATTTCTCATGGAGTGGATGTTGTGCTTGATAAATGGGAACTAAAAGAAGGGCAAGATAAGTATGCATTTATGGAAAGATGTGTTAATGATCCTGACATTACAAAGGTATGTATAACAAATTATGTTGTATAAGAACATTTAATGAAAATGCAAATTCAGTATGTGAAAATGACTTAGATATATATAAAACACTTTTGTGGGAATTGTTTATTTGTATTATAGTGTATATGAGGCATATTAAAGATTATGCTGCTATCAATGTATTATTGACTTATACATATTTTTTGGAAACAAGTTTATTTGGAGGAGTAATTAAACAGGCTAATTATACTGCATTTCAACATTATAGTAGTGCCATTGAAGAACATTATAAACAAAGATCAGATATGAAAAATAAATATACTTTGATGGGAGATATAATATGTAATCAGAGGGAGAAGCTTCCAATATATACATCAGAAGCGATTGCGGAAGCAGATCTGTTTTTATACCAAGTATGCAATGCTTACGAACTAGTAGAAGATGAAAAAAGTGGGTATGGTATTTATTGGTTTCCAACATGTTATATATATGTTCAGAATAAACAGCTGGAATGGGAAAGAATGAAATCTCGCAGATATTGTAAAAAAATGCAGATTTTATTTGGGGTGGAGAGCATTGATGAATTAAAGAAAAGAATAGGAAAATGTGTATATGATTCGAAAATGAGGTATTCCAATAGTTGGGAAGCAGCACCTGCAATTTTAAATTATATTAAAGTTGATGATATAGGTAGTTTGAACTAATGAATGAAAAATAAGGGCATAGAGATAGCTAAATTTATCAAGAATATCTCACCTGATAATATGTATATATTATGCAAAAGTAAGATTTCAGAAGTAGGAGAACTGATTAACAGTAATGGTGCTTTATATTTAGATTTTGAAAGTGCTTTGCCATATTATGAGAAAAATGGAATATTAGCAGGAAATGATCCAGAGACAACAGAATTTAATGATATTATGAATTTTTTGTATATGGGAAGAAAAGAAAAAATTAAAGAAATATCAAATGAAAGTAATCCGTATGTGATCTTAAACTTTATGTTTTAAAAAGGTATAAATGTCAAAATCAAAATGTAAGAGGAAAATTATAATTAAAAGAATTTGAAATCTTTAGAGGTGGGGGGCGCAAGGATCAGCCATATCCTGCGAAATCCCTTTTATAAGGGCGCACATCTTGTCTGCCGGACGCACCAGAAAGGCATCCGCTCCAATACCTATGACATTATCCCCCGTGAGGAATGGGAGGTCATTGAGGGCTGCCATGAGGCGATTGTGACGCCGGAGGAATGGGAACAGGTGCAGGAAGTCAGGATCGTTTATAACTTTGTCGGGGAAATCCCGGAGATTGCAACATAAAAACTTTACCCCATCCCTAAACAACCGAGAGATGGGGTAAAATTTTTTGTTGATCAGAAATGTAAATTAAAAAGTGAGTATGGGAAAAATGCTCTAAAAAATGCAAATATTGTTTGCGGGAAAAGTCTCACCGCTTATGAGAATGTTCGTAATCAGTTAATGCCTGTAAAGCTTTGGGAGCTAATGGGAACAGTGCTATCATGTTAAAAATTGTCATCAGACCGACCCCAACGTCTCCCAAATCCCATACAAACTGGTATGCTGCAATGCCGCCGATAAAGAGCATTACAAGGGCCAGTACCTTGTAGAGCGTCTGAGAGAGCCAGTTATCGCCAAACAAATACGCCACATTTGATCTTGCATAAAACAAAATTCCTAAGAATGTGGAAAAGCTAAATAAAAACAGAATTAGTGCGATGAACACAACACCAAATTCGCCAAAATAGTATGCCATAGCAGCTTGCAGTAAATCCATACCTGCTAACCCCTCGGTTAATTCCTGAGGCACTAAGAGCATAATCATCGCTGTACAGGTGCAGATTACATATGTATCGATGAATACTCCGAGAGCCTGAAAAAGCCCCTCCTTGGCAGGATGGTCGATATCCGCAGCGGCAGCCGCACAGGGGGCGGAACCAGATCCTGCTTCGTTAGAGAATAATCCACGCTTCGCACCGTTCATGATCGCTGCGCCGATACCTCCACCAACAGCTTGCCGCAGACCGAACGCCTCGCTGAAAATCCGGCTCAAAACATCGGGAAGCTGACCAGCATTTTTGACAATAATGAAAATTGTAAGGAAAAAGTAACATGCGGCCATGATTGGCACCATGATATCCAGAACTTTGACAGTGGCGTTTTTCCGCAACACAATTATCGCAGCAATAGCAACTAGAAAAATTGTGGTATACAGCGGAGGAATGTGGAATGCATTTTCAAAAGAAGATGCGACCGAGTTGCTGATCACCTGACTGATTCCACACCAGCAGAGAAGCCCGGATAAGGCAAACAGACATGCGAAGAGGGAATATCTTTGTCTCTTACTCCTTGATGCGAACAGTACGTGGAGATAATACGCCGGACCACCACGGTAACCACCATACAGCGGATCCTTTTCCTTGTAGATTTGGGCCAAAGTCGCCTCTATAAAGGCAGTAGATGCGCCCAAAAGTGCAATGAGCCACATCCAGAATACAGCACCTGCACCTCCTGCGGAGATGGCAGCCACAACGCCCATCAGATTGCCCATGCCTACGCGGCAAGCCGTAGATACAATCAGTGCCTGCAAGCCAGAGATACCGTCAGAATTTTTGGTTTTGTTATTCTCTAGTGTTATACGGATCATTTCTGGGAACATTCGGAGAGGAAGAAAGTGAGTGCGGATCGTAAAATAGATTCCGGCTGGCACCAAAATCATAACCAGAAGGGATATTCCCAGTGTACTTCCTCCTGGAAGCGGGATCTGCACCAGATCTCCCCATAAAAAGTTATAAATTGCATTAATTAATGATATCATCTTAAAAAACATCCTCTCATGATAGGGTAAAATTTCCAAATACAGGTACCAGGACTCATTTGGCAGACATGTTTTCTCCCTATTAAATGTTGCTTCTTATGTCGCTTCTTCTGTTCTGCTTATGAACACTTTAAAAGATTCGCACATATTATAGTTGACAGAAAAAAATTACTACCACTTAACCAGTTGTTGCACCTTCTGGTTTGCCTCTTGTAAAACGGCAGCAGACGCAAGCAACGCCTGATGTTCCTGATTTGTCAGGTGATACTCTACCAACTCTCGAATACCAGACCCATTCAGAACAGCGGGAATACCTAAATAGAGGTCGGAGAGTCCATATTCCCCATGCGGCATGACAGACAGGGGCATAACAATGTTTTCATCCTGTATGATAGCCTTGATCATTCGTGCTGCAACAGCAGCAATACCATAATTAGTAGCGCCTTTCTGTTTTACAATCTGATAAGCAATTTTGGCAATTTCTTTTCTAATTGAATCCAACTCCACATAACGAAACCTCTCCGGGCTATCTCGCAGGATATCTATAATACGCTTTGCGCCGACTGTTACTTGGCTCCAGGGAATCATTTGTGAATCTCCATGTTCTCCCATGCACATGGCCTCCAGGCTGCGGGCATCAACACCAATCAGGTCAGCCAAAAAATAACGCAGGCGTGCAGATTACAAGATGATGAGCCAGAGCAGTACCTACATTGCCAGCACCGATAATGACAACTTTGCTTCTTCCAATAGCCATAAAATCCTCCTAATTCGAAGATGTACAGTTGAATTTCCTGCTTTAATAGTGTATCATAGGATTGATGATTAAGGAAACAAATAATTTTTATTATTGTAATTATATTTTTTAATTAAGGGAGAAACATGGATCTAAGATTGTTTTCCACCTTTCTAAGGGTGGCAGAATTGCAGAATTTTACAAAAGCGGCGGAGCAACTAGGTTATTCTCAGGCTACTGTCACAGTTCAGATTCACCAGCTGGAGCAAGCACTGGGGATCCAGCTTTTTGAGCGAATTGGGAAACGAGTTCGGATGACCGAGCGTGGAGAACAGTTTATCCCCTATGCCATAGAGATATTAAAGGCTGAACAAAACGCAAAAGATTTTCTTCGTGAACCAGAAAATCCTTCAGGACGTTTACGAATCGGTACGGCGGAATCTCTTCTGCTGAGCGTTCTTACGCCCATTCTGATGGAATACCACCATCGTTATCCGGATGTAATGGTCAGCATCCACACAGGTTTGATTCATGAACTGTTCGATATGGTTCGACAGAATGATGTGGATCTTTTATTCTTTCTGGACAAGAAAACAGATTTTGCAAAATTACTACTTTTCAGATTGGGTCAAACTGCTGGAACAGCAGGAACCCATCCTATTTGTTGCTTCCCACGATCATATGATTTGTCGCAAGAAAAAAGTATCTTTAGCGGAAGTGGTGCGCGAACCCTTTGTGCTAACGGAAAAAAGTGTCAGTTACCGCTATGATCTGGAGCAGCTTCTGGCGGAAAAAAAGCTGGAAATACACCCTTTTCTGGAAACCGGTAACACGGACATCCTCGTCAGAATACTGCTTCATGGCAACTGCTTGTCTTTCCTTCCGCAATATGTGGTTCGTCCTTATCTCCTATCCGGGAAAATGCAAACCGTAGATGTTGAGGACTGTCGTATTCAGATGTGGAGTCAGCTGGTGTATCACAAAAACAAATGGGTTACACCCCAGATGAACTGTTTTATTACGCTCATGAAAGAAAAAATGGGTAAAGTAATATAATGCTTTTTATAGCTCTTCTCATTTCAGAGAAGAGCTATTTTTATGCTCATTTTAAATTTACCGCTTGACATTGTGGCAAAGATTTGGTAGCTTTCGGTTGTCTGGTATTCTAGTATTAAAAATACTTGCTATTCCCCACCAAAAAAAATCCTTTGAAAATCCCATCAATATTTGCTATAATAACAAATGCATCTATGCATGATGCAAATATACTATAATTAGAAATCGAGGAATGTAACATGGCATTATTGGAACAGTGGCAGAAAGTTGCCTATAATGAGAAAGCAGATAGAGGTGAATTACAGAGATTCTGGCAGAGATACTTCCTTTTAGAGAAGGGCGTATACGAACAGCTTTTAACAAATCCAGATGAGAAAGTAGAAGGAACTGTAAAAGAGCTTGCAGAGAAGTACAACCTCAGTGTTATGGAGATGACAGGATTCTTAGATGGAATCAACGACAGCTTGGTAGAGGCTAATCCAATCGACACCATGGAAGAAGATACAAAAGTTAACCTTGTTTTTGACAAAGAAAAATTATACAAAAACATGGTTGACGCAAAAGCAGACTGGTTATATGAATTACCACAGTGGAAAGAGATTTTCGATGATGAGAAGAGAAAAACTTTATTCTTAGAGCAGAAGAAATCCGGCACTGTTCATGTAGGCAAAAAAGTCGGACGTAACGATCCATGCCCATGCGGAAGCGGTAAGAAGTACAAATACTGCTGCGGAAGATAGTCCGTCATATCGGAACTGCAAAAAATACTTTACAGATAGAAGAAAAGGGTATAGAATGACCCTAGTCAAAACGATGAAGAGAAGAGTAGCATAAGCAAAAGTCCCAGAGAGGAAGGCGTTTGGTGTGAGCGTTCCGGCTAAGAATTATGTGAAGACCAACTCTGAGTGACCCCAATCCGGTCCGGTGATACCGTTACAATCAAGAATGAGATTTCTCTGGAATGGACAGGCAGTAAGAAGATTGATGTCTGGTAAGACGGAGAGATGAAGATGGGTGGAACCACGATAAGTATATCGTCCCTGATATTGTAGGAATGCAGTATCAGGGATTTTTTATGTTGTACAGAGAATCGGAGATACTTCCTACAGAAACTTATTTTTATATAGCGAAAGGAAATGAAGAAAATGGTAGATTTTAAAGCAGACGAAAGACTGAATACTTTAAACCATTCCTGCGCACATGTGATGGCACAGGCAGTAAAACACTTATACCCACAGGCAAAGTTCTGGGTAGGACCAGTTGTAAAAGAAGGATTCTATTATGATATCGACCTTGGCGATGATATCATCAACGACGAAGCAATCGCAGCAATCGAAAAAGAGATGAAGAAAGTCTGCAAGGAAGGCAAGAAGATTTACAGACGTGAGATTTCCAAAGCAGAAGCAATGGAAATGTTCAAAGATGATCCATACAAACTGGACTTGATTGAAGGTCTGGAAGATGGAAATATCTCTGTTTACGATCAGGGAGATTTTACAGATCTCTGCCGTGGACCTCACATAGATAATACAAAGTTATGCAAGAACTTCAAACTTGTAAAATACTCTGGCGTATACTGGAAAGGTGACGCTAACAATCATGTTATGCAGCGTATCTACGGTGTATGTTTCCCAACACCGGAAGAATTAGAGGAGCATTTAAAACTTCTTGAGGAAGCAAAAGACCGTGACCACAGAAAAATCGGTAAAGAGATGAATCTTTTCATGTCGGATGACCTTGTTGGACGTGGACTTCCAATGTTCCTTCCAAAAGGATACACAGTATGGCAGGAACTTGAAAACTATATCAAAGCAAAAGAGAGAAAACTTGGATATCTCCATGTTATGACACCTTGTGTTGGTACGGTTAATCTGTATAAAACATCCGGTCATTGGGATCACTACAAAGACAATATGTTCCCTGCAATGGAAGTGGAGGGAGAGTCCTTTGTTCTCCGTCCAATGAACTGCCCGCATCATATGATGATTTATGCAAACAGAATGCATTCCTACAAAGATCTTCCAATCCGTATCGGTGAGATCGCACATGACTTCCGTTTCGAAGCCAGCGGTACTTTAAAAGGTATCGAGAGAGGACGTCATTTCTGCCAGAACGACGCACATCTTTTCGTGACACCGGAACAGATTGAGTCAGAGTTCTCACAGGTTGTAGATTTGATTTTTGATACTTACAAGGATTTCAACATCACAGATTACCGTTGTGTGCTCTCCTTAAGAGATCCTGCTGATAAAGTAAAATATCATGATGACGATGAGATGTGGAACACAGCAGAAAATGCACTCCGAAAAGTATTAGATGACCTTGGAATCGATTACACAGAGGAAATCGGTGAGGCTGCATTCTATGGACCAAAACTTGATGTAAATGTAAAACCGGCAATCGGAAATGAATACACACTTTCCACCTGCCAGCTTGACTTCTGCTTACCAGAAAAATTCAATCTGACATACATTGACAAAGATGGCACAAAGAAAACACCGGTTGTTTTACACAGAGCAATCCTTGGTTCCCTTGACCGTTTCATGGCTTATATCTTAGAGGAAACAAAAGGAAATCTGCCACTCTGGTTAGCACCGGTTCAGGCAAGAATCATTCCGGTTAAAAATGAGGATGAAGAGTTGAATGCATATTCTCATGAACTTCTTGATTATCTGGATGAGAATGATATCCGCGTGGAGATCGACGAGCGTGCGGAGAAACTTGGCTACCGTGTAAGAGCTGCACAGGTAGAGAAAGTTCCTTACCTCATCATTCTTGGTAAGAACGAAGTAAAAGACGGAACAGTAAGCTACAGACTTCATGGCGAACAGGCTACCACAACGGTTCCAAAAGAAGAGTTCCTTGCAATGTTAAAGGATGAGATCGCAACAAAGAAGATCAATCCTGCCGCATTAAAATAAAAATGAATAAAAATTAAAAGAAGGGCATATGTCAGAAAATTATGGCATATGCTCTTTTGCATATTTTTTTCAAAAATCGCCATACTAATCTAAGACAATTGCGAAACTCATGAAAATCTAAATTGAATTGTGAAAAATTAACAAAAGACATGAAAGACGATTATAATGAGTTTCGCAATTGGCTAGACAGATTTGAATGAAAAGGAGAAAAAAGTATGGCATATTTGGATTGTTCAGTAAAAAGCTGCACCTACAACAATGAAGACGGCTGCTGCTGCAAAGGCGACATTCAGGTGGAGGGACGCGAAGCAACCGAAGCACAGAGCACCTGTTGCGGAAGTTTCAAAGACCGCGGAACAAACGGTGCAGCCTGTAACGCATTAAAAGATGTTTCCAAGGAAATCGACGTTGCATGTGAGGCAACACACTGCCGTTTCAATGAAAATGAGAAATGTCACGCAGATCATATCGGTATTTCCGGTGCCGGAGCCTGCACCTGTGGAGAGACAGAGTGCGCAAGCTTCGAGTGCAACTGTAAATATGAATAATTAATACAGGTATGAAACTGGTCTGCACATGCTCCATTTGTGCAGACCATAAAAAAGCAGGATAAGAAAATTTACATCTGTAAAGCAGGATTCCAGTGCTTTAAAACACAAAAACTACACAAAAAGTTTACAAAGATACCCTTGTTTCTTTTGCCGCGGAGATGTAGTATGGGAGTTGGAAAAACAAAAAGATTCCTGTTTGGAGGCGGTACTTATGAGAAAAAAATCACATATTTCACTGGCACGTTACATTGTAAATAATATGGAAGACAATGATCTGAAAAAACATAAATTATCTTTTTACATCGGAAGTGTCCTGCCGGACATTAAGCCATCTTTCGTCTATAAGCGCCATGAGATGGAAGGAACTTACCCGGATATCAGACACCATATTGAGCGCCTTTCCGAGGGCAGAAAACTGGTGGAGAAGAAAAAAGGACGCAAGTATTACATGGATCTTGGACAGATCAGCCACTATCTGGCAGATTATTTTACCTATCCTCACAATAAAATCTATCCGGGAAGTCTGAAGGATCACTGCTCTTACGAGGAAAAATTAAAGCGGGATCTGCGGAAATATATCAAGACGGACGCTGCAAAACCGCATAAAGCAGATCATCTGGAGTTTAAAAATGCCAAAAATCTTTGTGATTTTATCCAGAAATCCCATGATGATTATCTTGTGAGAAAGCATGATGTGGAGGATGATATCCATCACATTGTGGAGGTGAACTACAAGGCAATGGAGGCAATGATACATTTACTCGCCGAGAAAAGGGCAGAATTCCGGGTAAAACATTCCTGAAAATGGAAAACATACAGATCAAATATTAATTTTTTATAAACAGCGCATCCAAAGTCGAAAAATGGATGCGCTGTTTTTGTAGGAAATACGTGCAATTGTGAAAAAATCCGTTTGGAAATGTCGAATTTTGGAGAAAACTCATCACCTAATTCATTTGATTTTTGAATCTGCGGATAGTAATATGGAGAATATAAAAGAGGGGAAAAGAAAAAGGGACTTTTCTCTACTCCGGCAATTAGCAGAAATTTGAATTTGTAAAATTGCATTTTCCATTGAGGAAATCAGGAGGATTCATATGAGAAAGTTGAGTGAGTTACAGCAGGAAATCGAATCCGTTCGATTTGAACTGGATCAGGCACTTTTACGACAGGATAAGTTTGATAATTACTATCAAAAAAGTACAAAACTCGATCAGCTGATTGAAGAGTATATCGAGGAAACAGAAAGAAGTAAGTAGAGAAGAATGGAAAATAATGCCAAATCAGGAAATTACTGGTTTGGCATTATTTTTTTATACCAAAATATTGATTTTTTCTTAAGAATAGTCTAATATATGTTTAAAAGTGGTGGAAAGTGGTAGAGAATGGTTCGAAGTGGTGGCAAATGACCACAGAAATGGAAAATCAAGAGGAACCAGCTGCCGCACAAAGGCAGGTGATTGTGTCATGTTTATGGGAGAATACAACCACACAGTTGATCCAAAAGGCAGACTGATAGTTCCGGCAAAATTCAGAGAGCAGCTTGGCGATGAATTTGTAGTGACAAAGGGACTTGATGGATGCTTATTTGTGTATACGTTAGAAGAATGGCACAACATCGAAGAAAAATTTAGAAATATTTCCATGACTTCCAAGGATGCAAGAAAGTTTTCACGTTTCTTTTTTGCAGGAGCAGCTTCCTGTGAACTGGACAAGCAGGGAAGAATCCTTCTTCCACCAGTTTTAAGAGAATATGCAAATCTGACAAAAGATGTCGTTTTAGTCGGAGTCTTAAGCAGAGTGGAAATCTGGGACAAAGACAGATGGCAGGAGAATACATATGATGAAGATGAGATGGATGAGATTGCAGAACACATGGCAGATTTAGGGTTCAGCATCTGATCCACAGAGAATAAAAAAAGAGAGCCAGAGCAAAAGTCAGGCAGAGAGGATCACAATGGAATTTAATCATTATTCAGTATTACTAAATGAGACAATTGAAAATTTGAATATCAAGCCTGACGGAATCTATGTGGATGGAACACTTGGCGGTGGCGGACATGCTTACCAGGTGGCTTCACGGTTATCAGAAAAAGGCAGGCTGATCGGAATCGATCAGGACGCGGATGCAATCGCAGCCGCCGGAGAAAGATTAAAGGAATTTGGTGACAAGATCACCATTATCCGAAGCAATTACGCCAACATGAAAGAGGAACTTCACCGCATTGGCGTGGAAAAGGTGGATGGAATCGTGTTGGATCTTGGCGTATCTTCGTTTCAGTTAGATACACCGGAGCGTGGTTTTACTTACCGTGATGAGAATGCTCCACTTGATATGAGAATGGATGACAGACAGAGCCTGACTGCAAAAGATATTGTAAACGGATACAGTGAGATGGAGCTTTACCGGATCATCCGTGATTATGGTGAGGACAAGTTTGCAAAAAATATTGCAAAACACATCGTGCAGGAGAGGGCAAAGAAACCGATCGAGACAACCGGAGAACTGACGGAGATCATCAGGGCTTCCATTCCAATGAAAGTTCAGGTGACCGGTGGACATCCGGCAAAAAGAACCTTTCAGGCAATCCGTATTGAGTTGAACAAAGAGTTAGAAGTACTTCAGGATAATTTGGACGATATGATAGATCTCTTGAATCCGGGTGGAAGAATCTGTATTATCACGTTCCATTCCTTAGAGGATCGAATTGTAAAGACGAATTTTAAACGAAATGAGAACCCATGTACCTGTCCGAGCGATTTCCCAGTGTGTGTATGTGGCAAAAAATCCAAGGGAAAGGTAGTCACAAGAAAACCGATTCTTCCTTCCGAGGAAGAATTAGAAGTGAACTCCCGTTCCAAGAGTGCAAAATTAAGAGTTTTTGAAAGGGTGTAGCAGATGCCGAACAGAACAGTAAATCACAACAATCGAAATAGAGCAGCATATCAGGTAGATGGCAACACCGTACGCCGTATGGAGGCGATGCCGGATTACCGCAAAGAGCGCAGAAACAGACAGGAGCGGGAACGCGAGGAAGAGCTGAGAAAACGCAGACGTGCCGCAGCCAGAAATCAGGCAAAAGCGCTTCGCATGAGCAAAAGTTATGTTGTATTCCTGACAATGGCAGTGACCGTATTTGGCATTTTCTGTGGAGCTTATATTAAGCTTCAGTCTGATGTGACTGCAAGAATGAAAAAAATAGCAAGCTTAGAGAGCCAGGTGACAGACCTTAAGGCTGACAATGACGAGGCTTACAAGAGAATTAATACCGCAGTAGATCTCGATGCGATCAAGGAGAAGGCAATCAATGAACTTGGTATGTTTTATGCAACACAGGATCAGATCGTCTACTACTCTGTAGATAAGACAGACTACATGAATCAGTATAATGAAATCCCGCAATAGGGGGATTTTCAGACAAAAAAATAATTCAGGTGGTAGAATGGCAAAAAGAAGACCGAAAAAGCCGATGTTAAAGTTTCCAAAGCGTATGCAGAAAAAAATGATCGTCATGTTTACGGTTGTTGCAGCGCTTATGATCGGACTCATCGGAAGACTGATGTATATTGAATACACCAGTGGAGAAAAATATGAGAAAATCGTTCTGGCACAGCAGGGCTATGACAGCCAGACAATTCCTTATCAGAGAGGTGACATTGTAGATGCAAAAGGAACTGTTCTGGCAACGAGTATCGCAGTCTATAATGTGATTCTGGACTGTTCCGTTTTAAATGATGATGAAAAATATGTGGAGCCGACGATCAATGCGCTTGTAAGCTGCTTCCCGGATCTGACAAGTGAACAGCTTTATTCTTACCTGAAGGACTCTCCGGACAGCAGATACATTGTGCTTGCCAAGCGTTTGTCCTATGATACGATCCAGCCTTTTGTAAATCTGCAGGAGGAGCGGGATGAAAAGGGAAAACTGGTAAATCCATATATCAAGGGTGTCTGGTTTGAAAAAGAATACCAGAGACAATATCCATATGGAAAACTGGCAAGTTCCGTGATCGGGTTCACAACATCCGGTAACCTTGGAATTAATGGACTGGAAAATTATTATGATGACACGTTAAATGGAATTAACGGCAGACAGTATGGATATCTGAATTCGGACAGTAATTTTGAAAAAACGATCAAACCGGCAGTCAACGGCAATACGTTAGTGACAACGATCGATGCGACGATCCAGTCGGTGGTAGAGAAGAAAATACAGGAGTTTAATGAGACCTATACAGATGGTTACAGAGAGGGTGAGGGCGGAGCAACAAGAATCGGCGTGCTCATCATGAACCCAAACAATGGCGATGTCCTTGCAATGGCACAGTATCCAAACTACGATCTGAGCAATCCATGGGATTTATCTGAGTATTATACACAGGAAGAGATCGATGCGATGGATGATGATGCGAGACTCGAAGCGTTAAATCAGTTGTGGCAGAACATATGTCTGACCTATACTTATGAGCCGGGATCAACGGCAAAACCATTTACGGTTGCAGCCGGGCTTGAGACAGGAACACTGTCGACCAATGATACCTTTTTCTGTGATGGAGCCGAACAGCTCAGCGGATTTACCGTAAAATGTGTTGCCTATAGAAAAGGTGGACACGGAATGCAGACTTTGGAACAGACATTGATGAATTCCTGTAATGATGCCCTGATGCAGATGTCCTACCGGATCGGGGCAGAGAATTTCACGGAGTACCAGCAGATTTTTGGATTTGGACAGAAAACGAACATTGATCTTCCGGGAGAATCGAGAACAGATTCCCTGATTTACACATTGGATACAACATCACAGCTGAGTCTTGCAACCAATGCTTTCGGACAGAACTTTAACACCACGATGATCCAGCTTGGAACTGCTTTCTGTTCTCTGGTCAATGGCGGTAAGTTATATCAGCCGAGAGTGGTAAGCAAGATCACGGATCAGAATGGAAATACGATTCAGGATATTTCCCCGACGTTGCTGCGTGAAACAGTATCTAAGACAACAAGTGATACATTAAAACAATACATGTATTCAACCGTGACATCCGGTACCGGAAATACGGCAAAAGTAGACGGTTACTCCATGGGAGGTAAAACCGGAACGGCGCAAAAAGTGCCGCGTGATGGTGTGAACTATCTGGTTTCTTTTATCGGTTTTGCACCGGTGGACGATCCTCAGTTAATGATCTACTGTTTTGTGGATGAGCCGAACTCACAGGATCAGCCACACAGTACATTTGCACAGAATATTGTGAGGGAGATTTTAGAAGAAGTACTTCCTTATATGAATATTTATCCGGATGAGGAGACGACCGGCTTACATTCCGGATGGGATATTACCGGAACAGATACAGGCGCAGCCGCTGTGACAGACCGTGTGACAGGAAATATGGAAAATATTTCGGAGGAAGAACCGGAAGGAACAGATGATGTGCCGGATACTATGGAAGATATTCCGGGAGCCGAGGAAAACAACGAAGAAAACGCCGAAAATGATGGTGTAAATGCAGAAGAAGCAGGAACAACATCCGATAACAGTGAATAGAAACATAACCTCATAAAAGTTGGAATAAAATGCAAGGAAGACTTTTATGAGGTTTTTGTTTTATGTATCGGAATAAGACCTTTAATCGCAAAAAGGTTATGATCGTATTCGTGGCAGTTTTTTTTATTATGATGTTTCTGATTGGAAGACTGGTATATCTTATGATCTTCTGCTCCGAATATTATGGAAATAAAGCGGAGAATCTTCATGAGAGGGAACGTGATATTAAGGCGGCACGGGGAAAACTTTTGGATGCAAACGGCACGGTGCTTGCCACAAACAAATCTGTGTGCACGATCTCCGTGATCCATAACCAGATTGAAGAACCCGAGAAAGTCATTGAGATGCTTGTGAGAGAACTTGGCATTCCGAAAGAGACTGCGAGAAAGCGCGTGGAGAAAGTCAGTTCCATCGAGCGTGTGAAAACAAATGTCGCAAAGGAGACCGGGGATGCAATCAGAGCCTATGGACTCTCCGGAGTGAAAGTGGATGAGGATTATAAACGATATTACCCTTATGGGACGCTCGCTTCCAAAGTGCTTGGATTTACCGGAGCTGACAATCAGGGCATTTTGGGGCTTGAGGTAAAGTATGATGAATATCTTCAGGGAACCAACGGGAAAATCCTCACGTTAACCGATGCAAGGGGAATAGAGATCGAGAATGCGGGGGAGAGCAGATTAGAACCTGTGAACGGTTATGATCTTTGCTTATCCTTAGACCGCAATATTCAGATGTACTGTGAGCAGGCGGCAAAAAAGGTCTGCACAAAAAAGTCAGCGGACAGTGTTTCCGTGATCGTGATGAACCCGCAGAACGGCGAACTTATGGCGATGGTGAATTATCCTGAATTTGACCTGAACGATCCGTTTACGCTGGTTGGAGACACCGGAGAATCCGTGTCAGCGGAAGAAAAACAGAATCTGTTGAATAAAATGTGGCGAAACCAGTGTATCAGTGATACCTACGAGCCGGGTTCCACATTTAAGATTATTACGGCAGCGGCAGCGCTAGAAGAGGGAGTGGTAAAACTGGACGATGCATTTTTCTGTCCGGGTTATAAAATTGTGGAGGACAGAAGAATCCGGTGTGCGAGAACGACAGGACATGGAGCGGAAACATTCGAGACAGGGATCATGAACTCCTGCAACCCGGTTTTTATGGAACTTGGCGAGCGGTTAGGCGCGGAGAACTTTGTCGGTTACTTCAAACAGTTCGGGCTGTTATCCAAAACGAATATTGATCTTCCGGGGGAAGCGGGAACAATCATGCATAAGACGGAAAATATTGGACCGGTGGAACTTGCGACAATCTCGTTTGGGCAGTCGTTTCAGATTACCCCCATCCAGCTTGTCACGACGGTATCTTCTATTATTAATGGGGGAACGCGCGTGACACCACATTTTGGCGTAAGCGTGCAGGATGCGGACGGAAATACAGTAAAAACGTTCTCCTATGAAACGCATGAGAATATCTGCACAGCAGAAACTTCGGAAACGATGCGCTATCTGCTGGAGAAAGTGGTGTCAGAGGGAACCGGAAAAAATGCCAAAATTGAGGGCTTTTCCATCGGCGGAAAGACAGCAACCTCACAGACACTTCCAAGAAGCGACCATAAATACATTTCATCGTTTCTCGGATTTGCGCCCGCTGACAATCCGCAGGTGCTTGTGCTTGTTGTTATTAACAATCCGCAGGGGATTTATTACGGCGGAACGATCGCTGCTCCTGTGGCGAAGGAAATATTCGAAAACATTTTGCCTTACCTTGATAAATGAGATGAAATAACGTATACTAGTTAGGCGAATTGAACGTTAGAAAAAATACAAGAGGTGTTTAGTCATGGATTATGAAATAGTGATACCAGTTTTGATTTCTTTTGCAATCAGTGCAATTTTAGGACCGATCGTGATCCCCTTTTTGAAACGGTTAAAGGTGGGGCAGACGGAGCGTAAAGAGTTGGAATCCCATTTGAAGAAAAATGGAACCCCGACTATGGGTGGACTTATGATACTGGCAAGTATTATCATTACCTCCCTGTTTTATGTCAAAGATTATCCGAGAATTATCCCAATCCTTTTTATGACCGTAGGATTCGGTGTGATCGGTTTTCTGGATGATTATCTGAAGGTAGTGCTTCGCAGATCAGACGGACTGCTCCCGTGGCAGAAGATGATCTTACAGTTTATTGTGACAACAGTATTTGCAGTTTACATGGTGCGTTATTCCGGAATTGAACTTACTATGTTGATCCCATTTTCCGGTGGAAAGTACTTAAATATCGGATGGCTTGCGATTCCGCTGCTTTATTTTGCAGTGATCGGAACCGTAAACGGTGTGAATTTTACGGATGGTGTGGATGGGCTTGTGTCAAGCGTTACGATTATGGTTGCAACCTTTTTTTCAGTTGTGGCGATCGGGACAAATGCCGGGATCGCTCCGATCACCTGTGCAGTAGCAGGAGCCCTGCTTGGATTTTTATTATTTAATGTATATCCGGCAAGCGTTTTTATGGGAGATACCGGTTCCCTGGCACTAGGCGGCTTTGTTGTGGCAACTGCCTATATGCTCCAGATGCCATTATATATCCTGATCGTTGGACTGATTTATCTGGCAGAAGTCATTTCTGTTATGGTTCAGGTTACTTATTTTAAATACACCAAGAAAAAAACAGGTGTTGGAAAGCGGATTTTCAGAATGGCTCC
>OGKS01000634.1_pt1 | contig 19069 bp, 15 predicted proteins | sample 1572491 | NCBI WGS metagenome assembly OGKS01 (sample SAMEA2582153, study PRJEB24529) | metagenome | biome: Human gut stool | place: China | collected 2011
TAAAAGATCAAGAGATTTTCGACTTAATCGAAAGAGAACATCAGCGTCAGCTGAAGGGTATGGAGCTGATTGCTTCTGAGAATTTCGTAAGTGACGAGGTGATGAACGCTATGGGTTCTTACCTTACCAACAAGTATGCCGAGGGTCTGCCTGGCAAACGCTACTATGGTGGCTGCCAGGTGGTGGATATCGTAGAGAACCTCGCCATCGAGCGCGTCAAGAAACTCTTCGGCGCTGAGTATGCCAACGTGCAGCCTCACTCGGGCGCACAGGCCAATGCTGCCGTTCTGCTCGCCGTATTGAAGCCGGGCGATACTTTTATGGGACTGAACCTCGACCATGGTGGCCACCTCTCTCATGGCAGCCACGTCAACACTTCGGGCATCCTCTACAACCCTATCGGCTACAACCTGAACAAGGAGACAGGCCGCGTGGATTACGACGAGATGGAGAAGCTGGCGCTGGAGCACAAGCCTAAGCTGATTATCGGTGGCGGTAGCGCCTACAGCCGTGAGTGGGATTACGCCCGCATGCGTAAGATTGCCGACGAGGTGGGTGCCCTCCTGATGATTGATATGGCTCACCCAGCCGGACTCATTGCAGCCGGACTGCTCGACAACCCATTGAAGTATGCACACATCGTTACTTCTACCACCCACAAGACCCTGCGTGGCCCTCGTGGCGGTATCATCCTCATGGGTAAGGACTTCGAGAATCCTTGGGGCTTGACTACCAAGAAGGGCGAGGTGAAGAAGATGAGCATGCTCCTCAATTCAGCCGTATTCCCTGGCCAGCAGGGCGGTCCGCTGGAGCACGTCATCGCTGCCAAGGCAGTAGCCTTCAACGAGAACCTGCAGCCTTCATGGAAGGAGTATGCAGCTCAGGTGAAGAAGAACGCAGCCGTGCTGGCTGACGACCTGATTGGTCGCGGTTTCGGCATCGTGAGCGGTGGTACAGACAACCACTCCATGCTCGTAGACCTGCGTTCAAAATATCCAGATCTTACAGGTAAGGTAGCCGAGAATGCTCTCGTTGCTGCCGATATCACAGTAAATAAGAATATGGTTCCTTTCGATTCCCGTTCAGCCTTCCAGACCTCTGGAATCCGTCTCGGAACAGCGGCTATGACAACTCGTGGTGCCAAGGAAGACATGATGCACCTCATCGCAGAACTCATCGAGGAAGTGCTCAATGCTCCTGAAGACGAGAAGGTGATTGCCCGTGTTCGCGAGAAGGTGAACGAGACGATGAAGGACTATCCGCTATTCGCCTATTAGGCGATCATTTGTTTTAATAGTTTTTAGGAGGCTGTGGATGTGATATCCGTGGCCTCTTTTTTGATTTTCAAGATATCATTCAAACAACATTTTAATATTTAAAGAAAAAGATTTATGAAAAAGCTGAAAAGCCTGGTTCTCATGGCATTGGCATTGCTTCCTGCAAGCAAGACATTAGCCCAGACCAACGCTCAGGTGCTCTATGATTTCGGCACCGACCGCAAGTATGTAACTTTGACATTAGAGATGTTCAAGCAGGACAAATGGGGAAGCACGTATTTCTTCGTTGACCACGACTTCAACTACGACAAGATGGACCCCAACAGCGACAATGTTTCTCTGGGCGGAACCTACACCGAGATTTCGCGCGCACTGAATTTCTGGAAGGATTCAAGCCTGAAAAACTGGAGTCTGCATGCTGAGTACAATGGCGGTATCACCAAGAACTACCCTATCAACAATGCATGGCTCTTTGGTGTGGAGTATCTCATTCACGATGCCACCTACAAGAACACCCTGAACCTGGATGTGCTCTACAAGACCATCCGCAAGAAAGACCAGAATGTTCCGATGCAGCTGACAGCCGTATGGACCTGCAACGACCTCTTCGGCGTAAAGGGTTTGAAGTTTGACGGCTTCGCTGATTTCTGGTGGGAGACTCACGCCACATTCGATGGCGACGGACAGGCAAAGACCCGCCACACGGTATTCATCACCGAGCCACAGCTCTGGTACAATGTAGGTCAGCACTTCGGCTGCGAGAACCTGAGTCTGGGTGGCGAGGTAGAGATTACGAATAACTTCGGCAGCACCGACGGTGCCAAGGTTCGCCCTTGCCTGGGTATGAAGTGGGACTTCTAAGGACTGCTGACAGCTTGACGAGAATTGCTTGAAATGGGCATGATTTTGCTTGTTTCAAGCAGCTTTACTCTCGACTCACTGACTCATGCGATGATAATAATATATATATATTATATATATAAATAATAATATAATCGCTCGAGTCAGTGAGTCGAGAGTTCACCCATCATCCGGTTATATTCCGGTCATTTTCCGACTGACTTTCAGACCTCCTTATCTTCCAACTTTCAGCCCTCTGTCAGAGATGCTTCCCACACCATCCTTGTGACGGGTATATTTGCCGGTAACGCCGCTCAGATGCACGCTGCCTACTCCATCCAAATCAACGTTCAGAATCTGGCAATCCACCTTGGCGCTAACCTTGCCCACGCCATCGTTGTTAATCTTCAGGTTGCCTCCCTTGAAGAAATCGAGCGTTACGGAGCCTACACCCTCGTTATCCACCTTCAGGTCACCCATAACCACACGGCCCACTTTTACGGAACCTACGCCTTCGTTATCAATCTTCATCACATCGCCCTTGGCTTCATCGATGCTGACGGAGCCCACACCTTCGTTGGTAACATCCAGTTTGTTGGCGAGAATCTTGTCGATGTTAACGGAGCCTACGCCCTCGTTATCAATTTCCAGTCGGTCGCTGTTGATGGTTTTGGCATAGAAAGATCCCACGCCTTCCTGTGTAATCTTCACCAGGTCGGGGCTGGTGATATAAATCTTCAATCTGTTTTTTTCAGAATTACAGCTGGCAGGCACCTTGACTCTTCCGGTGAGACCGATCTTCACCTCGCCGTCACGATACACCACCTTGAGTTTCTCCTTGAGTTTCTGAACGAACTCTGCATCCTTGATGGCAGAGTAATCCAGTCGAACGCTGCATTCATCACCATTGTTCTGTGTATAATAAACACTGGCAACCACGTCTATATCGATAGCCTTGAAAGGTTTCTCTCTCAAATCATCCTGCACATACTCCAGTCCTCCCTTCATTTCAGAAGTGGTAGTAGCCCCCATGCTGCAGGAACAGAAGCCCATAGGGGCAAGTAACAAGGCGGCAGCCACCGCCCAAAAACCAAATTTCTTCATATCTTTCCAATTTTATGTTTCAAAATTCTGAAGGTTAGACGAAAGAAGTTGCAGGAAAGTTGCAGGGAAAAGAAGAAATTTAAAGAAAAAACGAAGTAAGTTTCGTTAGCGATTGAAACAAGCTTCATTGGCGGTTGAAATAAGCTTCATTCCGAATCGAAGTAAGCCTCATTCCAAGTTGGTTTGAGCCTCATTCAACCTTTACGTGAGTCTCAGTTAACCTTTACTTGAGCCTCATTCTAGCTTCAAGTAAGCCCCACTTCTCTCTACCAGGCGTCACATCCCCCACACATCAAAGCTCCGCCTTCAGTTCATTATACAAATCAACCGGTCCTAAATTCCAATATTTGGTACTTTCCGTAGATAATTTTTTATATAATTGTGAATGATATATACGACTGATGGCATCCGTAAGACTTATCCCCTTGTCTTCTGAGAGCCACGAAGCAAGCCATCCTATCTTCAATGGCAATAACATATACAGATTGTCTTGTGTGATTTCTGCACTCATTTTCTCCTGTCGTTTATCATTTTATCAATTTCTTCTACCATCCACTGCCCACCTTGCGTATGGAGTACATCATAGAATTCACAGAAATGCTCAGCTATTCCATAATGTTCAAACAAATCCACCACATTCTCTGCAGGCATTTTCTTTGCCTTGGCATATTGCTCTATACAGAATGACACAAATACAGCTTTACCTTGTTGTTCTTTATTCATTGTTTTTCTCCTTCCTGTGGCTCAGCCACACTTTAAATTAACTGTTTATAACCAGGGATACAAATCTCTTCCATTTGCATTGAAGCCAGCAATGACCATTCTATTCCATCCTCTTTCCTCTTTGATGCGATTCATAAAATCAGAATGGGAAATGGCATTACCATTTTCATGATCCTTCAATGCCATCTCAACACTAGCAGCCAAGACTTCTCTATAATCTAATAGTCTCATAATCATCACTGTTTAAAAACATTTTTGCAAAGATACGCTGCTTTTTCGTAACCACCAAATTTTTCAAGAAGAAAACAACATAAAACACAGAATTTTCCGATTTCTGGCTGCATTCGTATCATTTCACAAGTGGTTGAAAGTTCTGTCAGTGACTAACAGAAATTTTTCTGTGACTAACAGAGAATCCCCAGTGACTAACAGAGAATCCCCAACAAGCCATTGACGAAATTAACTTAAAACAGAGGCGAAAACAAGACGAAAATGGTGAAGGCAGGGTGTGACGTGAACCCTACTCCCTAAAAAAACTATATTATTTCATATAAAAACCTATATCTAAAACCCTGATATTCATTTCCTTTACCTTTAATAACACGCTGTATATACAAAGTTCGGAAGCATAGGGTTCACATCACAGGCAAAAACAGGGGTACTCAATCAACACCCCAACCCATAAAAAAACATTTTTTCACGAAAAAAAGCCGCTTTTCCTTGTAGGTTTCACAAAATAATCGTATATTTGCAGCGGTTTTTAAAACGAAGAGAATTATGACAGCATTAGAGTTACAATCAGAATACCAATCACTCGTCAGCAGAATAGCCAACGAGGATTACGAGACGATAAGCAAGGCAGTCAATGCACTGAAGAAAATATTGTCCCCCAACAAGGCTATGTCTCCCAACAAGACAAAGACTAAGAAAATAACCAGAGCAGACTTAGTTATAGACCCAAGAATTGCAGCCATGACTAAAGGCATCAACTCGCCTGACTCATTCGACTACAAAAATGAATAGAATTATGATTTCAGAAAAAGAACTAAATAGCTATCGCTTGACAAGCATGGAAGAGCCAACAGACGAAATGCTGGCCCAGATTATGCATGAGGCTGCGGAAATCTACAACAGAGAAAACCAGGAAGCCCATGACAAGCTCTTTGCCAACATGCAAAAAATGGCAAAGGAACAACGACAAAAATTCAACTTGAACTAATGGACACAAAACAACATAAACCAGTTCTCATAGTCATTGCGGGACCAAACGGATCCGGAAAGACTACCATAACCAGCCGAGTTCTGCAACACGACTGGCTAGAGGACTCGCTCTATATCAACCCCGACAATGTAGCACAGCACATGTTTGGCGACTGGAACAACCAGGAAGCCGTTCTCAAAGCTGCCCAATATTGCCAAGAGCAAAGAGAAGAGTGCCTGAAAAGCAAACATAGTATGATTTTCGAGACTGTCATGTCAACAGACGAGAAAATAAACTTCATCCAAAAAGCGAAAGAAGCCGGATTCTTCATTCGCCTCTTTTTTGTTGGAACTTCATCTCCAACCATCAATGCTTCAAGAATTGCAGCAAGAGTCATGAAGGGTGGTCACGATGTTCCAATCGCAAAAATCATTTCAAGATACGCAAAGTCCATCATCAATTGCGGAATAGCATCGCAATACGCCGACCGCACCTACGTCTACGATAATTCTACAGACGGCGTAGAGGCCCAGCTCCTCTTCCGAATGACCGACGGCAAGGTGTTCAAGGAGTACGTAACGGAAATACCGGAATGGGCACAGGGCATCTCTGGCAAGTAAATACCCCCTCGTTATCGTGCACAACAAGTCAACATGGTGGCAATCAGCAAGAAACATGGAAAATTAAGCTTATTTAACGCAGAAAATTGTCTTGTTTTGGAAAATTTACATTAAATTTGCACCCGATAATAGCAGGTATGAGTAAAATAGCGTAGCAACTAAATACACTATCAAGCGCATAAACTACTGAATGTTAAACCAAAAACAAAGACGAAGATCGTAAAAGATAATAAATTCGTAAGTACAATTTAAACTTATAATAGATATGAAAGTAATCAATTCTAAGCTTGCTGCCATCGGTTTGGCAGCATTCGTATTCGCATCATGTAGCGACAGCAACAGCGATCCTACAGGTGACACAAACCCTAAAGTGGATGTTGCAGAGACTATCACTGCAAATCTTACAAGCAGCTCTGCTGCAGAACTCGCTGCCCGTGTTTCAAACTACAAGAACACAACAGCTAATGCCAGAAAGTTCTTCTTCTCAAGAGCAACTCAAACAAGAGCATTTGCTTCTGCCGACAAAGTTAATATCCCTGATCCTCCTAAGGATGCAAAACAGTGGAGCGGTGCAGAAGACATGACTCCAGGCAAGACATATCTGATTACCAGCAAGACTACACTCGACATGAGCGGTTGCAAACTCGCTGGTACTACCATCTTCGTAAAAGGTAGTTCAAAGTTGATTTTCGACGGTTCTATTGCAGGCTGTACCATTTACGTTGACGGCGGTGCCACATTAGAGTACAAGGGTAAAGGTGCCTTGGAGATTCCTGCTGACGCAACCATCATCAACGATGGAGGTTCTATCATTGCAGAAAACGATATTACCGTAGCTGGTAAGCTGTACGCTAAATATACCAAAGATTCAGGCGGTATCGGTTCTATCAACGATTATGACAAGAACGACAAGAAGGCTATCATCACACCAAAGCACAACATCACATTCAAGCAGGGCTCTGAGACATACATCGGCGGTTCTATCCGCGCCGTTGAGCTGAACATCGAGGAAGGTGCTACCGTAAACGCAACCAAGCACATTATGAACGCTACAACAGTTAACGTAGATGGTGCTTTGAAGTTCGGTGGCTTCTTGAGAACAGAGACCTTGAACGTTAAGGGCGAGATGATTGCCAGCGAGCATTCTGCCATCAAGGCTTCAAAGGTATTCAACGCAGAGGCTTATTCAAGCATCACAGCAGATTACATCAACGTTACCAACGACAAGGGTGATGCTACTCTCAATCTGAAGGGTAACTGCAAGATCAATATCAATAACAAGAGCGATATCTATACCAACAATATCGTAACTGATAACGCAAGTGCTGGTCAGATTACCTTGAACGATGATAACGCCATCGCTGTTATCAAGGCTAAGAAATTCACCAACAATGGTGACAACCAGATTAAGGCTTTGGCTACATCTGGCAACAACGCAACCTTCCTCCTCCAGTTCACAGAGTGCTATTCTGGTACAACTAAGGAGAATACTTTCGAGGATCTCGATATTGCAGCTTCTTACCTCGACTACGATAAGGCAACTAATGGTAAGGGTATCAGTGTCAAGGAGAAAGCAGATGGTGCAGACTACAAGGCTTATGGCTATGAGTGGAAAGGTGATTATACAACTATCATCGCAGCTCCAAAGCTTGACTTGGTTGCAGAAGACAAGACTCCAGACAATGGTATGTCTGCTACTTGCATCCAGCCAGGAGTAAACGGCAAGTTCTATGTAGCTTACCATACAAACGGCAAGGCTTCTAATGGAGCTATCGAGGCTATCAGTCTGGCAAACAACACCCTGACTATCGATCAGAGTGTAGAATCAGACAATGCAACCAATGACTACAACCACATTCTGGTAGATGGCAACACCCTTTGGGTAGCAGGTAGCCAGAGCGGAAACAAGAGCCATGCTGATGAGGTAACAGGTGTAGGTCCTTTCATGGGACAGATTTCACTGAACGGCGATGGAACAATCGCTAACCAGATTCAGATTTCTGCTATCGACAGAAAGACCAAAGGTATGGATGCCAACTGTGTAGCTAACTTCAAGAGCAACCACATCGTTGCAACCACCAACGGCTTCACTATCTTTAATGCAAAGATGAACAAGTGGAACGAGGGTAGCACTGAGGGTAAGTATCTTGTTGCTGCAAACGGCAAACTCTACGCATTGACAAGTGATGGCACATTGACTGTATATAACGACAATGAGATGCAGGACGTTGCAGCAACTTATAATGTCGGTGCAATCTCTCCTAAGGGCAACAAGGCTGTGATTGCTGTAGATGAAGCAAAGGGTGATATCTACGTCTGCAAGGGCGAGAATGGTATCTCAAAGATTGCCGATGGTACAGTTAGCCAGTTCTTCGATTGCCCAACATTCAAGGCACCTAAAAATGCAGATAAGCAGGGTGACGTGAAGGGTTGCGCTAATGGAGTTTACGTTACAGCAGGCAACGTATTTGTAGCTTGCGGTTCATACGGTCTGGTTGTTCTCGACAAGAAAGGCAACGTAGTTTGCCATCGTAAGGCATACAACGGCAAGTCTGCCAACTTCGTAACAGTAGATGAAAACGACAACATCTTCGTTGCATATGGTCAGAGCCGTGTACAGGTATTCAAGCTTACAGATACCAAGAAGTAATACGAATAAAAGAAATAATCCTTGTTCTCTCCCACTCCTCTATGAGTGGGAGAGAACATTCACCTTATTATAGCTAAATTGACTAGCTGAAACAAGGAATACGTTCAACAAGAATGTTAACGATAAAAGTTAAGTAAATGAATATGAAATCTATAAATATTAAACTTGCAACGTTCTCATTTGCTGCAATGCTCCTGGCATCTTGTAGCGATAGCGGAACATCCGGTGAAGATTCTATTATAGACCCAGTCGGTAAAGCTACTACTATCGTTGGTTCCAACGTAACCGCAGAGTATGCAGACCAGCTAGCATCAAGAGTGTTCAATTACAAAACCATCAAAGGGGCATCAATCACTCCTTTGGTAAACAAGGCACGTACAAGAGCCGGTGAGACTCCAGAAGTTACTATACCTGCTAATGCAAAAGACTTGGCAACAGTAGAAGAACCTTGGAAGGCACATCCTGGTAATTACTACGTAAAAGAAGGAGATGTTGTAACTACCAATAACATGAACATTCAAGGTATGACCATCTATGTGAAAGGTACATTCAAATATGATGACGGAAATACATACTTCAGCAATACAAACATAATCGTCATGAAGGGCGGAAAACTGATTGCCGCAAACTCTGGCGAGGTATTTAGCATTAACAAAATAGATAACTTCGGAACCATCGAGTTTCCTGCAAGCCAAAGCTACTATACCATTAAGAATGATTTCCATAACTATAATGGTGATTTAAATATCGAAGGAAAGACTCTTGATATTCAGAATGGCTGTCAAGTATATGTAGGTGGCAATGTAAAAGCCAAGAACATCAAAATCAGTGGTACAAAAACAGAATTCGCCTGCATGGGTGATGTTAAACTGACAGAGGACTTTTACATGACTAATAATACCTATGCCACAATAAATGGAACTCTCAATGCCAAAACAGGTATAAAGTTAGACAGCCAAACAGCCCTACATGCAGGATGTTCCGTAAAAACCAGCGGTGACGTTAACATCACCAACGGAGCTACGATAGAGACCTTGTATCTGAAGGCAGCAAACTATTACCAAGACTCGAACTCAAAGATGGTTTTACATGACCAATCAATGGTTGAAGTAGATGACATTTACCAAAACCTCAATAATACTTTGGGTTGTACAGACTTGGGAGACAAGGATGGTGTAGCCGTCATCAAATGCAGGAGAATCATCTATAATGCACCAGGGAAAAAGGCTGAAGCAAGCTCCTTTCAGGAATGGAGCACAACCAAGAAAACTGTAGATTGTAATATTCTGACTACAAGTGGAGATCACGCAACTATCATTGTAGATTGTTCTGACGGCATTTACTCTAATAGTGACACAAATAAGAAACTTACAGAAGATAACACTAGAGTGATCTGGGCATCTGGAGATGTATATTGGTCATCAGACGAAAGAGCAAACAATTGTGTCATTAAGAAGACAGAATGCAATCCTAACGGATACAATGCAGACAAGGAGCCTACAAAGGAGCCTACACTCGACTTGATTTCAAGTATTGACTATAATCACGACCACGACATCTCTGCTACTTGCGTACAGGTACACAATGGCAGACTGTATATGTCTTACCATACCCGTGACAAGAAGCATGGTGGCTGTATTGAGGTATTCAGTCCTGTAGAAAACAACAAGGTAACACTGGAGCAGTATCTCTGCGATGAGCAGAAAGACCTCGACTTCAACCATCTGCTGGCAGTCAAGCTCAATTCAGGCAAGCGCATGGTTTACTTACCAGGAAGTTCCAACAAGAAGGGTGCAATGCTCGCATACATCCCTATTCAGGACAACCATCTGCTGGCAGACAAATCAATGTCTATCACATCAACCGTCGATGGCAAGGACACCGTGATTTACGAAAAGCCATTGCAGTTCATCCAGATGAATCCAGCAACAGCAGAATTTGCGAAAAAGGGTTATGATGAGAACTGCGTGGTCTATAACGACGAAACCAGCCATCTGATTGTTGCAACTACCAAGGGCTATCTGGTTTACAATGCAGATACCTATAATGAGCTTGACAAGATCAACAAGCCAGGAAAGGTAAAGCACATAGCTATCGGCAATGGTAAGATCGTGACAGTTTATCTGGACAGAGCAGCTACCAACGAGACAGAAGCTATCCCTGCTACCGTGGAAATCTTCGACCAGAAGGCAGAAGACCTCAACAACCCGATCAAGAGCTTCGCTATCAGCACCATTGAACCAAACAACGGTAAAAACGTGGTTCGTGTGGATGATAACAAGATTTACGTTTGCCGCGGTGCTGCCGGTATGTATGTTTACGATATGGAAGGCAATGAACTCTGGCACTACCAGATGCCTAGCCCTACTATCACGGAAGGCGAAAGTGCCGGTAAGTATAAGGGTCATGCCAATGGCTGCTACGTAGGAAAGAAGTATGTATATATCGCATACGGCGGATTCGGACTTGTAGTTCTCGACAAGGAAACTCACAAGGTGGTTGCACACCGCGACTTAGTCCACTCTGCCAACTATGTAATAGAATACAAGGGCTATATCTACGTTGCCTACGGTCAGAACAGACTGCAGGTATTCCAGCTCAAGAATGCGGACCCTGAGATTTCTTACTAAATAAGGAATCTGATATATGTTCAATTCATAAGAAATTGATAATGATTATCATTGAACAATAAAAATATAAGACACTAGTTGAATGCAGCTGCAACAGCTTGCGGCTGCATTCATAGTGTTTAAACCAAAAAACAATGAAGCAAAATTTGATACTATATACGACTACTGCTCTCCTCATCACACTCGGAGGACAAAGCGCTATGGCTCAGGCTCAAAGACAGCAACAGCTGAAGAAAAAGAGCTTCAGCCCTAAAATGCTCGTATATGAAAATCTGAAAAACAACAACGTGCTCAGACACTTCAAACAGCGCTTCGCACAACTCGACACCCTACTCAATAACCCAATATGGGTAAAATCACCGGTCATTGACCTGGGACTCAACAAACAACATACAGCGGATATCAAAAAAACTGATTCCCTGTACTGGGCGAAGACGGCACACGAACAACTCGCCGTCAACCGACACAACGGACTGGAAGTAACCGGACAGGTTTATGCCCGGCCAGACGCTTACTTTGATTCAGAAAACGACGACGCCGAACAGGTATCAAAATATAAGGCTAAGGTTCAAGCCGAACTGGGATGGAACATCATCAACAGCAAATTCTACCAGGGAAAAGAAAAAAGAACCAAGGTGGCACTTGCCAACGAACTCTCAAGACTGCAAGGCAAGAAGAGACAGACGGCCGACATCTACGAAAAAGCAGCCGATGACCTCACCGAACAGTATAACTTCTACATCGGCACAGTGATAGCCCACCGGCTGGACAACCTCGACATCATGAACGAGGCATACCAGTACATGCTGGAGAAAGACCGGATCAGCAACGACAAGATGCTGAAGGTGATGAACGAAAAACTGGAAGCAGAATACGACATCTCTATCCTCTGCTCCGACCGTGACATCTCCAACAAGCCTATCTACAGAATGAAGCCATCAAAAGTGCTCGTAGATACGGCGGCCCTCTGGCGACACATCGACGAGGAAAGCATCGACGCACGAATCGTGATGGTGAAGGAACAGATAGCCGACAACGACAGCAAGCTCTCGAACTATCTGGGAACAACAAGAATCACACCCTTCGCCAGATGGTCAAGCTACTGGCAAAGCAACAACAAGATAAGCAACAACGGCGACGTGGGCGTAAGATTCACCTTCCCTATCTATAACGAGAATCCACGAAAGCGCAAGGCACTGGAAACGGAGAAGGAAATCATCAGAAGCAGCCGGAACACCGACGTGAAGGAAATCAAGCAGTCGGTAAACATCCTGCTCAAGAGAATAGAAAACCTGAACCAGGCCATCGCCACCGAAGCTTACCACATCAACCAGACCAGCAAATACATCGACATGCGAAGATTTGCCTACAAGAACCAGAAGCAGGGGTACAACTACCTGATGCGAATGGATGAATATACGGGACTCCTGGAAAGCATGGAGAGAATGTATAAGCTGATGTTAAACCGCGGACTCGCCATCATCAACATCGAGAAGGCAGTAAGCATCTACGACAACAACAATATATTCAAGGAAATAGAACTATGAATGAGTTTCAATATAATAATACGCCACAAGAACAGGCTATGGCCGACTTGCTGAAGTCGCAAAGCCACCGACTGGCACGACAGCAGATCATCTTTGCGCTGATATTCCTGCTGGTCATCGTTCTGGCGGCATATTATATCATCACCCGAATGATATGGGTTATCTACGACGGATACATCACCCTGGATGAAAATCCGATATCTGCCGTAGATGACATCTACATATTGAAGGTGAACAAGGAAATAGGCGAGGTGGTACACAAGGGAGACACACTCTACTCCTACGTGCTGCTGGGAAACATCGTAAACCAATATGACCCCAACATCCTGCCTACTGCCGTGAAGGAAACTCACGACATGGAGGTGCAGGCGCAGCTGGCAAGAGAAGAGATTCCCGTGCTCAGAACCCGACTCGCCGAACTGAAGAAGCAGAAGGCCTCGGAAACATCAGACATCTACTACGGACTGACCGACAACAGCAAGCGAAACGCCCTGGATGCGGAGATTGCCGAAGTGGAAGAAGAGCTGAGAAAACAGGCTAACAAGGTGGAAATCTACGCACGCGCCAAGAACACCACCTATAACTTCATGGCAAAGAGAGGTGCCGACATGCAGAATGCCTCGATGCCTTACTCAAGAACAAGCCTCTACAGCCAGGGACTGATACACTACTGCTGCGCTCCAGCCGATGCCTACATTACCAAGATTAACGTGAGCGACAAGACGCTGGTGTTCAAGAGCGACGAAGTAATGGCCATCCAGCATACCGACTATGCGGCATGCCACCTGGGAGTTATCACCTACGTGCCCAACTCGAAGGTGAAGTACATGGAGAGTCCTGACGATGCAGATATCATCATCAACAACGACCTGGAACTGAAGGCGAAGCTGCAGATGGTGGGTCTGAGAGTGGAGGAAATTCCGAAGCACCTGCAGAGCAACTTCTCGCACGATGCCAACGCCGTGGTTGCCATGTTCACCTTCCGCCCCAACCAGCGAGTTCCGGCATGGGTGATGAGCAACCGACTGCCAGTGAGAGTGAGAATCAACAAGTTGAGTGCCATGCTCGACCCAAGACCGCTGCCGATGTACACCATCCCAGTGGATAGAAACCAGAACGTAGTGAGAAGCTCGAAGCTGATTTCTACGGAAAAGAATATAGAATCAGACAACACAGAGAAGAAATGATTGGACTCAGAAGAAACAAGCGTGGAGACATGGTGCTGACCATCGACAGCTTCGTTGATGTTGACTCAACACCAGATATCCAGTCCGACTACTTCGATTGCATATACATCAATACGGCGAGCGTGCGTGCGTTCCATGCAATCATGTTTGGAGCCAGCCCTATCCTATCGTATAAATGCAGCTATAAACCGATATTTGCCAACACGGCAGTATCGGGAAAGGAACAGATGATTGACTACATCGTGGATGCTTACGTGAGCGACATGAGCAACGAGAAGGTGTACGAGATTATCGACAAGATTAAGAAAGCCAGGGAGAAATACGGCATCAAGCAGGAGATAGCACGACCTACGCAGCCCAACCAGCTGTTCTCCAACATCCTGAGATACCTGCTATCCAGAGACCAGAGAGTGCTGGGCCACCGACTGATGGAGAAATCGTCATTGGGTTACATCAACCCTATCTTCGAGCACTACCACAGCATGAGCCTCTTCCATCTGGCCGAAATGTTCACCTTCAAGGACAGTATGGTGGAATGCGGAGCACTGCGCAAGAGTCACTACCTCATCAAGGAGCACCTCTGCCCTAAGTGCAACCACAGCCATCTGCTCTACACGGAGTGCTGCCCCAACTGCGGCAGCTCCAACCTGAAGATTCAGAACATCATCCACCACTTCTCCTGCGCCAACGTGGCTCCAGAAAGTGCCTACAATGTGGGTGGTATGCTCATCTGCCCGAAGTGTCACAAGAAGCTGCGCCACATTGGTGTGGACTACGACCGTCCGGCGGTGATTTACTCCTGCAACGACTGCGAGAATTCGTTCACCACCCCACTCACCAAGGCCACCTGCTGCTACTGCCAGAGCACCTATCCGGTGAATGCACTGGTGCCGCGAGATGTGGTAGACTATGAGATAACGGAAGAAGGAATCCGTATGCTGACAAAAACTGGACTCATGTTCAGCAACATGTCGAACACATACGATAACTATATGGAATACTCGCTGCTGATCAGCCGCCTGCGCCGCCAGTTGCTGGAGACATACCGCAAGGACCAGCTGACCGTGATGGTGGGTAAGATATGGATACTCGACAAGAACCAGGAGACGGTGAGAATCAAGGAGTCTATCCAGGCTCAGTTATGCCGCCTCTTCAACAGTCACAAGGTATCCTACAACAACAACATCTTCTACGTCACCTTCATGGCGTTCGACGACATGAGCGTGGAAGCGGCACAGCAACAGCTGAGCCAGGAGATGTCGAAGGCCATCCGCAAGATAGCTACCGACATAGAACCGGAACAGATAGCATGCTGCGTGCTGAGCACGAAGAGAGCACTGACCAGCGGACAATATGAAGATTTCTTCAACCAGATGAGCTTCATAGAGCTGACGCCGGATGACTACTGCGGCTACGCAGAATCGCCAATATCGGAAGAAGAGGAAGTGAAAACACAACAGGAAACACTCGACCTCACTCCGAAGGAAGACGACAAGATCATGAAGCGCGTGAAACTCTACAAGCAGCTGGTGGCAGTGCTCATCCTCATTGCCGGCGTACTGATACTGCTTTCCATCCTGACGCTCACCGTGCTGAGATAAGTAAACAGAAGAAAGGGAACTACGCCTATGTTTAACATTGCAGAAAACTTGAACCACTTCTGGGACTGGATATCGACACTCTCGCTGTCGAGCATCGTGAGCACCTACTGGTTTCTCTTCTACATCGAGATGCCTAGATACTACATCCTGGAATACCTGGTGATCTTCTGGCGACTGATGGACAGGAACAAGAGAGAAAAGGAAAATGAGATTGCCAAGTTCTATCTCTACCGCGAGAATCCCCTCATCAGCATCCTGGTGCCGGGAAAGAACGAAGGCAAGAACATCTATAAGATGGTGAAGTCGCTGAACGAGCAGACCTACCGGAACTACGAAATCATCGTGGTGGACGACGGTAGCGACGACGACACCAAACTGATATGCACCGACCTGTATCGTGCGAAACTCATTACGCACTATCTGCGACTGGAAACCCGTGGCGGAAAGGCAGCAGCCAGCAACTACGGAGCCTACATGGCAAGGGGAAAATACATCGTGAGCCTCGACGCCGACTCCTCGCTCGACCGCGATGCCCTGGAGAAAGTGCTCATCCCATTCTATCTGGATGGAGAGGTGAAAGCCGTGGGTGGATGCATTGAGGTGAGAAACTACAAGGCAAGCATCTGCTCGTCGCTGCAGGCTTTTGAATACCTGAAGCGAATACAGGTGGGACGTATCGTGACCAACGAACTGGGCATCTACCATATCATTTCGGGAGCCTTTGGTGCTTTCGAGACGCAGACGCTCAAGGAGGTGGGATACTGGGACATAGGACCGGGACTCGACGGCGACCTGACGCAGAAGATAAGAAAGGCAGGCTACAAGGTGAAATTCGTGGAGGATGCCATCTGCATGACCAACGTGCCTACCAAATGGTACAAGCTCTATCACCAGAGAATAAGATGGTCGCGATCGCTCGTGAGATTCCGCCTACGCAAGCACATCGACATTCTGCTGCCTACCAAGAACTGGAGCATCCTGAACTGGATATCCAACATGGAGAGCGTGATGTTCGACTGCTTCCTCAACTTCCTGTGGCTGTGGTATATCATCAACCTGGCGATTACCTTCAACACACACATCGTGGAGGTGCTGGCACTGGGCTACTTTATCCGAGTATGCTTCTCGCAGTTTGCCTTCCTGCTGGTGCTTCTGGTAACGGAAAGAAAAAAGACGGCACTGTTCCTCTACAGGTTCACGCCGCTGATGTCGCCATACACAGGTTACTTCCTGCGCTTTGCCCGACTCTCGGCACATCTGCAGGAGCTGTTCTTCAGAACATCCTACAAGGATGCCTGGAATCCGAAAAAGACCTCCCGCTATGCTCAGCTGGAAGGTATCTAAGGTTTACTGACCTGGGAAACGGATGTCTGGGAAACGGACGCCTGGGAAATCAAAATAGAAATTAAACAATTAATAAAACGATATTATATGATAAACAAATCTTTTGAGTTTAAGATAGGAGTAATAGGATTGGGTTATGTGGGTACCCCCCTTGCCTGCTTATTCTCAAAGAAATATGAGACATGGGGTTACGACATCAATGCCGCCAAGGTGAATAAACTCGCCAACAAGCAAATGTCTGACAACAAGCAACTGTCGAAGGCTTTGGCTCACGGGCTGAAGCTGACGAGCGATATAGAAGACCTCAGAACCTGCAATGTGTATATCATCGCAGTGCCAACGCCCGTCAACAAGTCGAACAAGCCAGACATCAGCTGCGTAAGAAATGCCACACGCTCCGTGGGCAGCATTCTGAAGGAAGGCGATATCGTGGTATACGAATCAACCGTATATCCGGGACTCACCGAAGAAGTATGCGCCCCACTGCTTGAGGCAACCTCAGGACTAAAACTTAACCAGAGTTTCTACGTTGGTTTCTCACCAGAGCGCATCAATCCGGGCGACACGGTGCACACCATCGAGAACATTGTGAAGGTAACCAGCGGTTCTACCCCTGAGGCAGCCGCGATTATCGACAGTCTCTATGCTTCGGTACTTACCCACGGCACCCACAAGGCGCCAAGTATCAGGGTGGCAGAGGCCTGCAAACTGATGGAAAACTGCCAGCGCGACGTGCAGATAGCCTTCTTCAACGAGATGGAGAAAATCTTCGACAAGATGGGCATCAGCATTGAAGATGTAACGGCAGCGGCAACAACCAAATGGAACTTCGTTCCTGCCACACCGGGACTGGTGGGCGGCCATTGCATCGCCGTGGATCCTTACTACCTCATCAACAAGGCACAGGAGGTGGATGTGGTTCCGTCACTCCTCTCTACGGCACGCGAGGTGAACGAGCAGATGGCGGTTTGGATGGCGGGTAAGATCAAGAGTGCCTGCGAGAACAGAAAGTTCGTGGCTCCCGAGACCAACGTGCTGATTCTGGGCTTCTCTTTCAAGCCCGACAGCGACGACATCCGCAACACCAAGGTGGCTGACCTCTACATCAACCTGGTGGGAGCCGGCTACAAGACGACTCTCTACGACCCATTGGTAGACAGAGACGAAGTAAAAGAAGAATACGGAATTAAAGTAACCGGCGACGAGACGGTGCTCAACAAGCAGTATCAGATTGTCGTAATCGGAACGAACCATAAGATATTTAATAACATAGACATGAGTAAGATTCTCACAGACAAGGGTTTCATTTGCGATATCTATGGAATTCATAAAGCGAGAACTTAGGCGTGCCCTAAAAAACGAGAACTAAAATAGCATGAGTATGAGTAAGTGCAGAGTTTTAATAGTAGATGACATTGCTGAAAACATAGCACAAATGGTGAATATGCTCAGCAATCTGGACATTGAAATCAAGAAAGCCTACGGTGGCAAGGAAGCCATCCAGCTGGTAGAAACCTTCAGACCTAACATCATCTTGCTCGACTTGATGATGCCAGAAGTTAATGGTTGGGATGTAATTGAGCATGTAAGAGCCCGTTATGACAAGAATGAAATGATTATCATCATCACCTCCCTGCTCAACAACAAGGACAACATTGATGAGTGTTACGAAATGGGTGTGAATGACTATGTGGCAAAGCCTATCATTCCGGGCCGCATCATCAGCTCGGTAGAAACACAAATGCGAAATGTGAAGTTTGCTGAGTATGAGCCTAAGGCTGAGCAGCATCAGCTGAAGACACCGCCTGCATCAGTAGTAGAAATGGATTCAGTCAAGCATATTGGCTGAATCCATTGAAATTATTTTTGAAGTATCGCATTGGCATGATCAATGCGATCTTTTGAAGGAGACTCTATCCCTTGCAAAGGGTAAGGGATACCGAGTTTCTCGTACTTATATACACCCAGTGTATGATAAGGCAGGATATCTATGCGCTCGATGTTGGTAAGCGTATCCAGGAAACTGCGCAGCTGCTGCAGATATTCATCCTTATCGGTAATACCTGGAATCAGGACATGGCGAATCCATACCGGCTTGTGTATATCGCTGAGATAGCGGGCACAATCGAGTATGTTCTTATTGCTATGAAGCGTCAGCTTGCGATGTTCTTCATCATTGATATGCTTGATATCAAGAAGAACGGTATCGGTAACGGCCATCAGACGCTCGAATTTCTCAAACATCTCCCCTTCTTTCCTAAAGGGTTGAGCCGAGGTATCAAGACAGGTGTTGATGCCACGCTGATGGGCTTTCTCGAAAAGTTCGATGAGAAAGTCTATCTGCA
>OGKS01000636.1_pt1 | contig 19015 bp, 17 predicted proteins | sample 1572491 | NCBI WGS metagenome assembly OGKS01 (sample SAMEA2582153, study PRJEB24529) | metagenome | biome: Human gut stool | place: China | collected 2011
CTGGAGGCTGTTGAAGCCAACAAGCCAAGCAGCACGAACCAGCAGGAAAACCAAGCATAGTTACTACTCCGCCAACTACATTATAAATACCATAATCTGTTACACCTAATGTAGCTAATATTATTCTACTTGTATATAAACTTATGCCCATCATCAGGAACATACGAATATATAAGAAAAGTGTATTTTTAACTATTCTTTTATTATTACTCTGCGTCATCATCATTCAGCTATACTATAATATCTATGCTATTCAATATGAAGAATAAAAAATCACTTTTCCCCTATTCTCGTATAACTAAATCCCAACTCTTCCAATTCCGCACGATTCCAAATATTACGTCCATCTACAATGTATTTATCAGTCATTACTTTCTGAATCACGTTCCAAGTGGGTAAGCGAAATTGTCTCCATTCAGTCATTAGCAACAACGCATCAGCGCCATCGGCACAGTCATATAGATTTTCAGTGTAGGTTACCACCTCACCAATACGACGTTTGCATTCAAGCATAGCGATGGGGTCAAAGACTCTAACGATAGCACCATCCTTCAGCAACTTATCAATAACCACCAAAGCGGGAGCTTCGCGCATATCGTCTGTATCAGGTTTAAAGGCTAAACCTAGCATAGCAATGGTTTTACCTTTTACATCACCCATCAAACGAGTCAGTTTATCATACACAATGCTCTTCTGACGATCGTTAACACGCTCTACTGCTTCAATCACCTCCATGTGATAGCCGTTTTCGATGCCTGTATGCACTAAAGCTTTCACATCTTTCGGAAAACAGCTACCGCCATATCCACAACCGGCATAAAGAAATTTCTGGCCAATACGCACATCGGCTCCAATACCTTTACGTACATGGTCTACGTTAGCTCCTACTCGTTCACATAAATTAGCTATATCATTCATAAAACTAATACGGGTAGCCAACATCGCATTCGCTGCGTATTTAGTCATCTCTGCACTAGGAATATCCATAAAGATCACACGGAAGTTCTGGAGTAAGAAGGGTTGATAAAGCTTAGTCATCACCTCTTCGGCCTTCTTGCTCTCAATACCTACTACCACTCGGTCAGGACTCATAAAGTCTTTGATAGCCGCTCCCTCTTTCAGGAATTCAGGGTTACTGGCTACATCGAAGGATATATCCGCCCCACGCTTATCTAGTTCCTCCTGAATGACAGCTTTCACTTTTCGAGCAGTACCTACGGGGACAGTTGATTTGGTCACTAAAATTGTGTACTTGTTAATACTTTGTCCAAATTGATGAGCTACAGCAAGTACATACTTTAAGTCAGCACTTCCATCTTCGTCAGGAGGAGTTCCTACAGCAGAAAAGACTACTTCTACATCATCCAAGACTTCGGTCAAGTTTGTCGTGAAATTCAGCCGCCCATAACTTACATTACGCTTCACCAATTCTTCCAACCCCGGTTCATAAATAGGCATCTCACCAACTTTCAGTTTGTTTATTTTATTTGCGTCTACATCCACGCAAGTCACAGTGGCACCCATTTCTGCAAAACAAGTACCGGACACCAAGCCAACATAACCCGTGCCTACAATTGCTATATTCATATATTATTATTGTTAAGTACTTACTATTTTAGATATTTATTCTTCCTTTATTGTATGCTCTCCATAGCCATACCCATACCCATAACGCTTACCATAGCCATAATATTTGCCATACTTACCATAACCGTAATAATAACCGTACTTTTTCTTCTGAAGATCAAGACCATTGATTACAGTACAAAGATTGGGTAACTTATTACTATCAGCCAATTCATTAATCAAGGTAAATTCAGCTTTCCGAGTATAGTCTGCACGACATACATAAACAGACAAATCAGCGACACGACCTACGAGCAAAGTATCAGTCACCATACCAACCGGGGCAGTATCCAAAATTATATAATCAAAGTTCTTTTTCAATACCTCAATCGCTTTATCCAAACTATCACGAGCTAATAACTCTGTTGGATTAGGTGGTACAGTTCCTCCTGGAAGAATAAACAAATTCTTACTAACATCCGAAGGCTGAACGAAATCTATCAGATTCTTTTCTGGATTCGACAGATATTGAGTAATCCCTTGCTCTTTCCGCGGAAGATTAAAAATTTTATTCAAACCAGGCTTACGAATATCAAGCCCCACAATCACCACTTTCTTTCCTAATAAAGAAAGACTAATCGCTAGATTTGAAGAAATAAAAGATTTACCTTCACCCGGCTGTGTGGATGTAAAAAGCACCACTTTCTGACTGGCACCAAGCATGAACAACATATTGGTACGCAGACCACGAAAAGCCTCCTCCATCATACCGTTCTGATTCTCCTGAACCACAATGGAACCTTTCTCCGGCTTCTTCCTGTCTTCGTCATTTTGCACTTACAAAACAACCATTATTATATATTTTTTGGTTACTAAACTCAAGTTAAGAATCACGCAAGGAATTGATTCGGCATAATTGCCAAATTTTAGACAAGTCAGCGGCGAGAACCGCCTTCCTCTCCCGTCCTTTTGCCGAGGCTTTACAAATCAGACTTTTATCTGTTATACTATCTGTTATACGAAATGTTATCAGCCGGTCGGATCGGCCGCGTGAAAGGAACGTGAATGTCATGCAGAAACTGGAAAAGCAATTTCATATTCACTGCGTCCCCGGCGACGTAGGCCGGTATTGCATCCTCCCCGGAGATCCGGGCCGGGTGCCCGCCATCGCCACCCTGTTTGACGATGCCCATCAGGTGGCCTACAATCGGGAGTTCAACGTCTGGACCGGCACGCTGCTGGGTGAAAAGGTCACCGCCTGCTCCACCGGCATCGGCGGCCCCTCTGCCGCCATCGCCATGGAAGAGCTGCACCAGCTCGGCGCGGACACCTTTATCCGCACCGGCACCTGCGGCGGCATCGACCTTTCCGTCAAGTCCGGCGACATCGTCGTTGCCACCGGTGCCATTCGCTTTGAGCATACCTCTCTTGAGTATGCCCCCATCGAGTTCCCCTCCGTTGCCGACTTCGACGTGACCCTCGCCCTTCGTCAGGCTTCCGAGGAGCTCGGCTACTGCACCCACACCGGTGTCGTCCAGTGCAAGGACAGCTTCTACGGTCAGCACTCCCCGGAAAAGAGCCCCGTCTACTATGAGCTCCTCCAGAAGTGGGAGAGCTGGAAGCGCCTCGGCGTCAAGGCGAGCGAGATGGAATCCGCCGCAATGTTCGTCGTTGCCGCCGCGCTCGGCTGCCGCTGCGGCTCCTGCTTCCACGTTGTCTGGAATCAGGAGCGCGAAAAGGCCGGTCTCGATCAGGACATGAGCGAGGACACCACCACCTCTGTCAAGGTCGCCGTCGAAGGTCTCAAGAAGATCATTCTGCGCGACCGCGAGCTTGCCGCCCTCCCGAATCACGATCAAAAGCTGCTCGAAAAGAAAGAAAAGGGGCTTCTCCATGAGTGATAAAAAGGTCATCGGTATCCTCGGCGGCATGGGGCCTCTCGCCACTGCCGACCTTTTTCAGAAGATCACCCTCCACACCGCCGCCGCCTGCGATCAGGCCCACCCGCGCGTGTGTATCGACTCCAACACGAATATCGCCGACCGCACGGCTGCGCTCCTTCACGGCGGCACAGACCCCGTACCCGAGATGGTCAAGAGCGCGCAGCGCCTTGCGTCCATCGGCGCAGATCTTCTCATCATGCCCTGCAACACCGCGCACAACTTTTATGATGCCGTCGCTTCCTCTGTTTCCATTCCCGTTCTGCACATGATCGCCATTACGCGCGATGCACTCAAGGCTCGCGGCATCAAATGTGCCGGCCTTCTTGCGACCGACGGCACCGTGCAGACCGGCATCTATCAGCGCACATTTGCCGGCAGCGGCGTTGACCTTCTGACCCCTGACGATCCAGCCGATCAGGCCGCCGTCATGGACATCATCTATAACGGCGTCAAGGCAGGCGACCTCACGCACGACGCAACCGCGTTCCGCGCGGCCTGCGAGCATCTGCTCGCGCGCGGTGCCGAGGTGCTCATTCTCGGCTGCACCGAGCTTCCCCCCGCGTTCGATATTTATCGTCTGGATTACCCCAACGTCGACCCCACCCTTGAGCTGGCGCTTGCTGCCATTCGCGCTGCCGGCTGCGAGACGAAATAAGGAGTCTGCTATGAGTCACGCTGATCAGGTCTTTCGCGCCAACTGCCTTGATATTCTGCAAAACGGTGTGCGCGACGATGACCTTACCGTCCGCCCCCACTGGGCCGACGGCACACCCGCCCATACCATCAAGAAGTTCGGTCTTGTCAACCGCTATGATTTGCAGCGGGAGTTCCCCATTCTCACGCTTCGCCGCACCTACCTCAAGAGCGCGGTGGATGAGCTCCTCTGGATCTGGCAGAAAAAGTCCAACAACGTCCACGACCTTTCCTCCCACATCTGGGACGCCTGGGCCGACGAAACCGGCTCCATCGGCAAGGCCTACGGCTATCAGCTCGGCGTAAAGCACCAGTACAAAGAAGGCCTGTTCGACCAGGTCGACCGCGTGCTCTACGATCTCAAGCACAACCCCGCTTCCCGCCGCATTCTCACCAATCTTTACAACTTCGAAGATCTTCACGAAATGCATCTGTACCCCTGCGCCTACTCCATGACCTTCAACGTATCAAACGGCACGCTGAACGCCATCCTGAACCAGCGCTCGCAGGACATGCTCGCCGCCAACAACTGGAATGTCTGCCAGTACGCGGTGCTCGTCCACATGCTCGCGCAGGTCTCCGGACTCAAGGCAGGCGAACTCGTCCACGTCATTGCTGACGCGCACATTTACGACCGCCACATTCCCATCATCGAAAAAATGCTCTCCGAGCCCGAGCACCCTGCTCCTGAATTTTCCCTCGACCCTGCCGTGACGGATTTCTACGCCTTCACGCCCGACAGTATCCGCCTGGAAAACTACTGTTTCAGTCCCTTTGAAGATAAGATCCCTATTGCCGTCTGACCTTTTGCACCGGCAAAATTTATAGAGAAAGCCATGGAGTTGATACTATGACCGCAATCGTCTGCGTTTCCAAAAGCTGGGGCATCGGCCGCGACGGCGCGCTGCTGTTCCTCATTTCCGACGATCACAAGCGTTTCCGCTCGCTCACCGTCGGCAAGACCGTCATTCTCGGCCACAAGACCCTCGACACCTTCCCCGGCGGCCGCCCCCTCAAGGATCGCCGCAACATCGTCCTCTCCCACCGCGACCTTGACATTCCCGGCGCGGAGATTGCCCACTCGTTTGATGAGGCTGCCGCTCTCGGCGGCGACGATGCCATCGTCATCGGCGGTGCCAGCGTCTACATGGCGCTGCTCGCCCGCTGCGACCGCGTCTATGTCACCAAGGTCGACGCCGACCCGGACGCCGACAGCTTCTTCCCCAATCTCGACGATAACCCCGACTGGCACATCGATTCCGAGAGCGAAGTTTTTGAGGAAAACGGTCTCAAATTCCAATACGTCGACTATGTCCGCAACTGAAAAGAGGGGCCAATGCCCCTCTTTTTTTGCGCCCTAAAGGGCACGTGGAAGCAGCGCCAGCGGCGCTGCACGGGAAAAGGGGGCTATTCTCTTTCGCGAAAGAGAATAGCCCCCTTTAAATCCCCCAAGAGAAATGTTTCGATTGGCAGTCTGAGGCTCGAACAGCCTTTATGCCTCCGGAATGCAAATGCCTGCGCGCGGCTTCGCCGCGTTTGGTGTTGCTATACGACTTGACTCTCTCCTATTATCCGCTGTTGCGCAGCCGTTGGCAGCTCTGCTGCCTTACGGATGCGGCACACCCCTTGCGGGTGCCGCTCTGCTGATCTTGTGGAGGTGCAGCCTAATTTCCGTCTACTTTGGATTTGTACAATCTTGCTACTGCCTGCCAAGGCGGCATTGCTGCGCTCGCCGCAGTTATGTCAGCGGTGATATTCCAGCAGATCGCCGACGGTGCAGTGCAGCACGCAGCAGATGCGGGCCAGAATGTCAAGGTCAAGTTTTTCAACGTCACCGCGATACCACTTGTCGACGACCTCAAAGCGCACACCGATTCTTCTTGCCAGCGTGTTGCGGTTGATGCCGTCACTGTCCATGCGCTCCTTTAACTTGAGCCGCACGTTTCCATACTCTTCCATTGTGATGATACCGCTGTCAGCCATATTTTTCACCTCAATGGTATACTATGGTGATAGTAACGTCTTGACTATTCGCTTATTTATAGTTACTATTTATATAGTATTTCAAAGGAGGATATGATTATGCTGACCTACAAAAACCTTTATTGCTCCCTGGTTCGCAGTATGAGCGAAGCCATCGACCTCTACGACGCGGGAAAGGGCATTCTCGCCCGCGAAGGCCTGAAAAAAGCCCTGTTGGACGCAGAAGACCAAGTCATTTCCCACGACATCATCCCCGACGAACCCATCAGCAGCTCCCACCCAGCAGAAGACTAAACAGCGCGGCGAGCGCAGCAAAGCCGCCCCCGCACGCAGTCTGCCGCCACGCTACCGTCACTCGCGCCTCACGATAGTAAGGCGCGGTTGCAACCAGTAACGAATCGCAGAAGCTTCATGGCGAAGCCATGTACACCGCACCTGATTCCGCAGGATGAGCAGCTCTTCAAGATCGAGACTGCCAATGTCGGGGGTCGAGGGGCCCTCCCCTCGCGTTCTCTTGGGGGTTCAAGGGGGCCATTCTCTCACGTGAGAGAATGGCCCCCTTTCCCGCGTCCCCACGCTGTGGGGACTTATATCGCAGCCCTGCGGGCTGCACCCTTCACCGCCATCACGCGCAACGGAACGCTTCCACAGCCGCCCCATCCGCGCAGCGATACAGCCGCCCGCCCTCGGCGTAAAACGTCTCATTCCCCTCGTCGCATTCGACGTTCCAGCGCAGACGCCACACTGTCTCAGCTCCGTTTTCGTCATAGCCCTGCCAGCCGAAGCAGCTGACCTCGTTCAGCGCTTTCACGTTCCTCCCAAGCCGCAGTGTCACCGTGCAGTCGACAATCTTCGCGTTCGGATAGTCCTTTTCCGCGTCTGCCGCAACTTTCTCGTCACCGAAGACGACCTGGGTATTCCATATCTCCGGCGCGTTCAGCGCAAACGCCGTCGGCACACCGCGGCCGATATACCCGCCGAGCGCCGTCACCTTGTAGCCGTGCACTTCATCGGGAATGACGATCACCGCGCCGTCGCTCCCGTCCCAGTCAACGTCCGCCGCAAAGGCTTGATGCGTCACCATGTTGCGGTAGTAGCGCTGCCCGTCTGTGTCTGTCCAGTCCGCCGCGCGGTATCCCTGCGCACCGGTCAGCATCCATAAGAGGACTCCGACCGCCGCGGCGATCAGCGCGACCGGCAGCGCGATCGCGCCCATCTTTCCGAAATGTTTCTTCTGCATGACAATACTCCTTTCTTCATCCTTGCAAAGGGTCTTTTCATTTCCATCCAAGTTGATTATAATAGACAACACCGCATTTGTAAAGGAGGTCCACCGCATGGCGACGCTCAACACCGATATCCGCTATATCAAAGGCGTGGGCGAAGCGCGCGCCAAGGCACTCGCGAGGCTCGGCATCACCGACCTGCGCTCCCTCCTGTCCTATTTTCCCCGTGCCTATGACGACCGCCGCACCTACAAAAAAATCGCCGACCTTGTTCCCGGCGAAATGAGCTGCGTCTGCGCCGTCGTCGCTGGCGAGCCTAAGCTCTCGCGCATTCGCAAGGGGCTCGACCTCGTCAAGCTCCGCGCCGTCGACGAAACCGGCGCGCTCGAGCTCACCTATTTCAACCAATCTTACCTCAAAAACACATTCCACACCGGTGACACCTACGTCTTCTTCGGCCGCGCCGAGGGTACGCCCCGCCGCCCGCAGATGACCAATCCCCTCTTTGAGCGCGAGGGCGCGCATCAGCTCACGGGCCGCATCATGCCCATCTACTCGCTCACCGCGGGCATCAGCCAGTCGATGCTCTATAAGGCCGTCGAGCAGGGGCTCGCCGCCTGCGTCGACGAACTGAGCGACATTCTGCCCGAGGACGTGCGCCTTGCCCACGAGCTTTGCCACACCCGCTACGCTTACGAGAACATCCATTTCCCCTCCGATGACGAAGCCCTTGCCGCCGCGCGCCGCCGCCTTGCCTTCGAAGAGCTGTTTCTGCTCGCGCTGGGGCTTAAATTGCTGCGCTCGCGCCGCACGTTCGTCGCGGGAAAGCAGTGCAAAACGGTCGACCTCTCGCCTTTTTTTGCAGCTCTTCCCTTTTCCCTCACCGCTGCGCAGCGCCGCGCCGTCGACGACATCGCGCGCGACCTCTCGCTCGATCGCCCGATGAACCGCCTCTGTCAGGGCGACGTTGGCTCAGGCAAAACGATGGTCGCTGCCGCCGCCATTTACATGGCCGCGAAAAACGGTCTTCAATGCGCCCTCATGGCGCCGACCGAGATCCTCGCCGAGCAGCACTACCGCTCGCTCGCGCCGCTGCTCATGCCCCTCGGCATCTCCTGCGCGCTGCTCACGGCCTCGACCAAGACCAGGGAGCGCCGCGCCCTGAACGAAGCGCTCCGCTCCGGCGAGCTTTCCCTCGTCATCGGCACGCACGCCCTGCTCTCGCCTGATGTGCAGTACCAGAACCTCGGTCTCGTCGTCACCGACGAGCAGCACCGCTTCGGCGTCGACCAGCGCGCAGCGCTCTCCGCCAAGGGCGAAAAACCGCATCTTCTCGTCATGTCGGCAACGCCCATTCCGCGCACGCTCGCGCTGATGATCTACGGCGATCTCGACGTGTCCGTTCTCGATGAGCTCCCCCCCGGGCGGCAGAAGATCGACACCTTCGCCGTTCCCTCGAGCTATCACGCGCGCATCTACGCTTTTTTGCGCAAGCTCGTGCAGGAGGGCAGGCAAGCCTACATCGTCTGCCCCATGGTCGCGGAAAACGACGAGCTGCCCGACGAGCGCAAGGCCGTCACCGCCTACGCAGCGCACCTGCAAACGGAAGTTTTCCCCGACCTTCGCGTCGCCCCCATCCACGGCAAGATGAAACCGAAGGAGAAGGATACCGTCATGCGCGCCTTTGCCGCGCATGAGATCGATGTTCTCGTTTCCACCACCGTCATCGAGGTCGGCGTCGACGTGCCGAACGCCGCGCTCATGCTCATCGAAAACGCCGAGTGCTTCGGCCTCTCCCAGCTCCACCAGCTGCGCGGCCGCGTCGGGCGCGGACAGCACAAGTCCTACTGCGTCCTCGTTTCCGACAACAAGGGCGAGGAAAACAAGGCGCGCCTCAAGATCATGTCCTCCACGAACGATGGCTTCGCCATCGCGGAGGAAGATCTCAGGCTGCGTGGCCCGGGCGACTTTTTCGGCTCGCGCCAGCACGGTCTGCCCGCCCTTCGCGTCGCCGACCTCTCCTGCGACTTATCCCTCCTGCATGAAACACAGTCCGCTGCCGAGCAGCTTCTCGCCGCCGACTCGGAACTAAACGAGCACCCTCTGCTCAAAGCGCGCGTCGAGCTTCTCTTCTCGCTCAACGCGGACGCCATGAACTGACAAAAAAAGTCAAGCCTTCCGGCTTGACTTTTTTGTCGTTTCAAAGGAAGTGTATTATTCTTCCTGCGCCTTGATCTTGGCGAGTTCTTCTTCCTCCAGCTGGCGGTAGGCTACCTTTCCAACCAAGGTCTTGGGCATATCCTCTTTGAACTCGATGTCGTAAGGCATGGCGTACTTCGCAACATTCTTGCGGCAGTAGGCGAGCAGCGCCTGTCTCGTGTCCTCGGTCGCGGGCACACCGGCGGCAAGCTTGACGAAGGCCTTGACCTTCTGCATCTTGTAGGGGTCGGGCACGCCGATGACGCAGCTCATCTGCACATACTCGTGCGCGTCGAGAATGTTCTCGATCTGCCCCGGATAGACGTTGTAGCCCGAGGAAATGATCATGCGCTTGGCGCGGCCGCGGAAGTAGATGAAGCCCTGCTCGTCCATCACGCCGAGATCCCCCGTGTAGACCCACGTGAGGCCGTCGGCGTGTGTGCGCAGCGTCTGCGCCGTTTCCTCGGGGTTGTTCATGTACTCCTTCATCACGGTCGGGCCCGCGAGCAGGATCTCGCCCTCCTGCCCGTAAGGAACCTCCCGGTCGGTGTCCGGCTCGACGATCTTGATGTAGGTATCCGGGAACGGCAGGCCGATGGAGCCCTCTTTGAACATGTGCGGCGGCGTCAGGCAGCAGGCCGTGACCGTCTCGGTCGTGCCGTAGCCCTCGCGCACCTGAATGGACGCCTTGTGGTCATAGAGGAACTTGTCGAACTTCTTCTTCAGCTCGATCGACAGGCTGTCGCCGCCGGAGAATACGCCCTTGAGCGAGCTGAGGTTCGCCCCGTCCATGCTCGGCAGACGCAGCAGCGCTTCATAAAGTGTCGGCACACCGGCGATGAAGTTGCACTTGTACTTCACGATCTGCTTTGCATAGCTCTTAGCCGTAAAGCGCGGGATCAGGATGCAGCGTCCGCCCTGCGAGAGCATCGTGTGCACGCACACGCCAAGGCCGAAGCCGTGGAAGAGCGGCATTGCCGCCAGCATACGGTCGCCGGGGCGGAACATCGGGTTCGCCGCGATGACCTGCTGGCCGAGGGCGTTGAAATTCTTGTTCGTCAGCACGATGCCCTTTGTCGTGCCGGTCGTGCCGCCGGAATAGAGGATCACGGCGGGGTCGGCGGCCTCGCGCTTGACCTTATAGGTCTTATAGTAGCAGGAGCGGGAGAGCTTCATGAAGTCCTTCCACATGATGACCGGCGCGTCCTCGGGGATCTTCTCGATCTTGCGTCCCTCGGTGAGCATATAGCCCGCCTTGATCGTGGGAGACAGCGCGTCGCGCACGCTTGCGATGATCATGTTGACGACCTTCGTGCGCTCGCGCACCTTTTCAAACTTGTTGTAGAACTGATCGAGCGTCACCGCCGCCACGCTTTCCGAGGTGTTGAGGTAAAATTCGATCTCTTTCTCCGCCGACAGCGGATGGATCATGTTCGCAATGCCGCCGACGAGGTTGACGGCGTAGAACATATAGATGGCCTGCGGGCAATTCGGCATGGCGATGGTCACCTTGTCGCCCTCGCGCACGCCGATGGTCTTGAGCGCCTTAGCGCACTGCTCGATCTCGCGGATCATCTGGCGGTAAGTCGTCGACTTTCCCATAAAGGTAAAGGCGATGTTGCCCGGATATTTCTTGGCGATCTGCTCCACGGCCTCGAACATCGAGCCGTCGAAGTATTCAAGGTGCATCGGCACCTCGCCCATAGAATCTTTCCACGGGGTCTTTACGATCGTATCACTCATAGTCTACCTCCTCCGACATCGGCCGCTCCAGAAGGGCGGGGTGCTCCAGCAGATACTTGAAAAGACGCACGCTCTTCGCGTAATAATAGCCGTCGGCAATGCGCTCATCCACGGTGAGGCCGAGGTCGACCGTCTCCTGCATTTCGACAAGGCCGTGCTCGTCGTACAGCGGCGTCCACTTCTTTTCGCCGATGATGCAGAACAGCGAGCTCGTGCCCCAGTTCGTCAGGTGGTGGTAGCCGCTCTTGAGATGAATGGAGCCGAGATTGGAAATAAACACCGAGCTGTAATTCGGGTCCTTCCCGATCAGGAAATCGGGACACCAGCCGTGCTTGTCAAGCCAGCGGATAAATCGCACCGCCGCCTTGGAAAGGAAACGCGGCAGGCTGTTGAGCACGTTCATGCTGTTGTCGGTCGTGTTGACCTTCTTCTGCTCGCGGCAGGCCGCAACCTCCTGGTGGATCTCCTCGTGGATCGTGTCGATGGTGCTCTCAGACTTTATCTCCAGCAGGGCCATCGCCTCTTCGCTGCCGTCGGCAAACTCCTTCTTGATGACAAAGCCAGCCGTCACCTTGTTGCGCTGGTAGTAGTTCTCGTTTGCGTAGAAACGGTTGAGCTTCGGCCGCAGCACAACCGTCTTGGCGAGCGCCGTCAGGATCACGTGGAAAAACGTGTACTTAAAGGGGATGCCCTCGTAGTTCTTCTCCGCGATGTACGCCTTGATCGGCTCAAGGTTCACCCGCTCGGCGATGTACGCCTCGTTGTCCGCGCGGTTGGGATAGATGATGCCCATGATAAAATGCAGCGCATCGGTATCCCGCAGCAGCGTCGCGTCGCGCCGGTCACCCCAGCGCCTTTTCTGTTCTGCCATAAATTTTTCTTCCTTTTTCTGGATTTGCCTCTTTCATCCGCTCTTCCAAAGCGAAGCCCACTCAGGGGAGAAAATGCTCAAAAATAGCGATCGCGCCGTCGCTCTCCGCGATCGAAAGCTCCTCTTTCGACCGGATCGTCCAATATACGCGCTGCGCGCCGTAGATCCTGCGGCACAGCCGCGGCGCCCACTTTTTTCTGTCCTTAAACCGATAGGCGACAAAATCCGGCTGCACCATGATGTTGCTCAGCAGATGCGTCGTCGCAAACGCCATCGGCAGGCTCAGCTTGCCGCGATCTTTCAAAAAGTTCTGGCTCAGCTGCCCGCGGATGACCTCGGGACGGTGCTTTCTGACCCATGCCACGCACCTCGGGTCAAACGATTCCACACAGTAGACCACGCGGAACTTGTCAAGCTCGCGCATCGTGCGTTCCGTCAGCGCGGCATAGTTATCGCGGAAGCTCTTCAGCTCCACAATGATCGGCAGCCCCGTATCCTCAAACAGCGCGAGCACATCGCAAAACTGCGGGATCGTCTCCCCCGTCCCGTCCAGCGGATAGTCTCCGAGCTCTTCCGCGCTCAGATCCTCCAGATAGCCCGCGCGCCCGGTCATGCGCCTGATGTCGCTGTCGTGGAACACCGCAAGCGACCCGTCGCGCAGCAGATGCACGTCAAGCTCCACGCCGAAGCCGTGCGCCACGGCGCGCGAAAACGCGCTGAGCGAATTTTCCGGGATCCCCGCCGCCTTGTCGTAAAGTCCCCGGTGCGCATAGCGGAACTGCCGCATCGCGCGCATCGACTCCGACCCACGCCGCGCGCGCAGTAAAATCGCCCACGCAAGCGCCAAAATCAGGCAGATACCGACAACGATCGGTAAAATTTTCATTTTAGATCACTTCTTGTATTCGTTAGTCTGCGTCCATGTCCTCGTATGCCGCAAGGCCGCCTTTGGCCTCCACCTTGCAGTCGCCGTGGCGCACGAAGCACATCGTCACAAAGCTGCATGCCACGAAGAACGAGGCATACGGGAACAGCACGCTGTAGCTGATGTGCTTTAAGAGCGTGCCCGCCAAAATCGGCGTCACGACCTGCGCTGCCATCGAGAACGTGTAGTAATAGCCCGTAAACTTGCCGATGTCGCTGCCCTTGCACATCTCCACGACCATCGGCAGCGAGTTGACGTTGATCGCCGCCCACGCAAGACCCACAAGCGCAAACACGACAAACATCACGCCCGTGATGCGCTGATAGTGCGTCGTGAGGAAGTACCCCGAGAGGAAGCACGCCGCCAGCAGCAGCACGCCGCCCTGAATGGTCTTTTTTCTGCCGATCCTCGAGGCGAGCTGCCCCACCGGAATGTACGAAACGATCGCGCCGCCCGTCGCAACGAGCAAGCACGTCGATGCGCCGCCGAGGCCCTGCCCCATCACGCGCGCCACATACGTCGTCCACCACGTCGTCACGCCGTTGTAGCCAATATACCACAGCGCGATGGAGAAAAGTATCATCAAAAGGCTGCGTTTGACAGGCTTCGGCAATTCCTCGCGCCCGTCCGGCTCCTCTTCCAAAAGCTGCTGCTCGGGATGCGCCGCCTCATACTCCTTCTCCGCCGCGGCAAGCTTCGGCTCGTTCGTCGTGAAGTACAGCACCGCGACCGCCGCCGCCATCAGCAGCGACACCGCGACAAACAGCGGCTGATAGTTCACGTGCTGAACCCCCGCCGTCTTGCTGTTGGGATACAGCAGCGCCGCCGTCAGCAGATAAGTAATGCCGCCCACCGCGCCCATCAGGTTGATGATCGCGTTCGCGCGCGAGCGCAGGGGCTTGGGCGTCACGTCCGGCATCAGCGCCACCGCGGGCGAGCGGTACGTCCCCATCGCCACGAGCAGCATCCCCAGCGCGACGACGAACAGCACAAGCTTCCCCTTCTCCCCCGTCGCGGCGTAGCCGTTGTCAAAAAGCGGCAGCAGATTCATCAGCACCACCGCGCACGCCGTGCCGCCGAGGATGAATGGCATGCGCCGTCCGATGCGCGTGCTCGTGCGATCGCTCAGCGCGCCGAAAAACGGCAGCAAAACCAGCGCCAGCACATTGTCCGCCGCCATGATCGCGCCGCAGACGGTCTCGTCCAGCTGGAACGTGTGTGTCAAAATCAGCGGGATGATGTTGTCGTACATCTGCCAGAACGCGCAGATGGAAAAAAACGCCAATCCCACCAGAACCGTGCGCTTGTGATCGAGCTTCATATCCGTTTCTCCTTGCAAAGAAAGTCGAACGCCGTTAGAACCATAGTAGAATACCATGAATCCGCAAAAATAGCAAGCATTCCCCGCCCGCGCGCCGGGAAAGCGCGATCAAACTTGCATTTTCATTCAAATTCCGGTATAATTGTGGCAAAATAACGGATAAGGAGACTCGCCATGCTGTTTTGGAAAAAGAAAACGCCGCCCCTCGTCCAGTCCTCCGCCTCCGCGTGGCGCGAGCAGTGGCGCGCCATCGTCCCGCCCGAGTGCCGCAACGTCCCCATCACGGTCGACGGCCGCACCGTCACCGCCTACGTGCAGATCAACCACTTCGCCATGATGCTGCAAGACGGGCTTTTGATGGAGGAGCATTTTTTCGACGTCTGCTCCCATTTTCAGCGCGCGGGCTACCACGTCGTCTGGCTCATGCGCTGCACGCAGGACATCGAAAACGGCTACTTGAAGCTCAAAAAGCAGCGCGGGGACAAGTGCCTCTGGAAGTGGCGCAAGCCCACCACGAACTTCGGCCGCTGGACGAGCGACAACCGCTGCGTGACGATCCTCCTCCAATACAAGAGCGCGCCGGACGGCCCGCTCGAAAACTGCACCGATGAAATTTTGCAGCGCGTCCAATGGGCGGAAAGCTCGGACGACGCCGAAATGGTGCCCTCGCGCACGGAATTTGCCACCGTCGGCGTGCCCGGCTCGCCGGCCGACCTCGCCCGCTGGCTGCGCGGCGGCTTCATGTCGGGCGATTTGTAAACTTTTTCCCTCCTTTGCCGCGTTTCGTGCAACAACCCCCTTCATGCTTAGTAAGCATGAACCCCCGCCGCAGGCGGGGGTTTTATTTTTGAGCAAGAAGGAGAATGAGGCATGAAAAAAACCGACAACTATTCCCTCCCGCAGTGGGAGAAGCAGGACTTCATCAAGATGGAGGACTTCAACGACGCTTTCGGCAGCATCGAGCAGGCGCTCACCAATATGCGCACCGCCGCCGGCACCTACACTGGCAACGGCGCAATGATGGCCGACGGCGGGCAGGAGATCGCGCTCGGCTTCAAGCCGAAGTTTGTCATCATCACGCGCGGCTGGCTGGACCCGACCTTCAACCCGCGCCACTTCTACGTGGCGGGCGAGGCCGCGGTCGAAGGGCAGGAGCTTTACTTCCGGCTCACGGACAACGGCTTCCGTGTCGGCGGCACGACCGAAGCGCTGGTCGATCAGGTCTACAACGTCAACATCGTAATGGAGCTGAACACCGCAAACCAGAAATACAGCTTTGTTGCCTTTCAGTAAAAGCGCAAAAAAAGAAGACCCCCGAGGGGTCTTCTTTTTTTGCGTTAGGGATTTAGTTGCCAGAGGCGCCTTCAATAAAGCTCACAGCGTAGACAACCTTCTCACCGCAGGGAGCGATGATGGTCAGGGTCTTTGCGGTCGCATCGTAGGAAACGCCCTTGTTGGCACCGATGGTCAGCTCGGCGAGGAGCTGAGCCTCGGTCAGGTTCGCGCTACCGGCGAGGGTAGAGGGAACAGAGATCGTACCGGCAATGCCTTCTTCAGAAGAAGTACCCACAGTAACGGTGGAACCGGTCTTAGGGGCGACGGAAACGGTGTGAGCGAGCAGATCAAGGCTGATCTGGAACCAAGCGGTCTTGCCGTCCTTGTTGGTGATGGAGAAGACGAGCTTGTTGCCGGCACTCATGGTCCAAGTGTCCTCGAAAGCAAGAACGCCGTTGGTGGAAGTAGCCAGAGCAGCAGCAGTGTCCTCAGGATAGAACGCCTTGATGGTCATGTCGGTGCCCATCGCAGTGACGTCCAGAGTGGACTTCTCAGCGCTGTCGATCTTAGTCTCGCAGCCGGTAGCGACCAGCTCGAAAGCGGTAGCAGCGGTCTTGCCGTCGCCCATCTTGTTGAGATTGCCAACGATGCCGTCGAGCTTGGCTTCACGCAGGAAGTCAGCAGCATTGAGAACCTCAGCAGCCTTCACAGGGTTAGTGACCTTCTTGTCCGCAACCAGATAGTTCAAACCGCCCTTGGTGTAGCTGGCGACAGTGCTGCCTTCGGGAGCCACCTCACCGATGACGATGTAGAGCTTCTCAACAGCGGTACCAGCCTCGTTGTACTTGGCATAGGCGTGAACGTCCTTCTCAGCATACTTGAGAGCAATGCTGCCCATCGTGTTTCTGCTGATCTCAACGACCTCGCCCTTCGTAACGTCGATGACGTTGTAGCTGATCTCGTCGCCGAGAGTCTTGTAGGAACCGTTGATCTTGATAGCGCCGTCAGACCACTCAGCATCAGCCCAGGTCTCGGGGAAGGCAATGAATTCCTTCAGATTGCCCTTGGTGTTGAAGTAATACTCGCCGACGCCGAGATCCTTGATGGCGGCATACTGCTTCTCAGTCAGCTTGTAGCCCTCAACAGCCTTGTCATCGGAGATAACATCGAGGTAGTAGACATACTCGCCGTCGATCTTCTCGGTGCTGGAGTAGCCGGTCTTGTAGACGATCAGGTTGGCCTTGAGATTCTCAGTGTTGGTGCCGCCGGTCAGGTAAGCGAGGGTGATGTAGCCCTTGTCGTTCTCGACGTAGCAGACCTTAGCGTCGGTCAGGCTGGGGATCTCGTTGTAGCCGGTGTAGATCTCGACCTTGTCCTCGTCGCGCAGGTCGATGACCTTGGTGCTGAGGTTCACGCCGAGCTTGCCCCACTGAGCGGTCTTGGTTTCATAGTCAACCTTGTCCAGATCGCCGTCGTGGGCAGGAGTCAGGGTGTAGCTGCCGTTGGTGTTCTCGGTGTAGGTGTAGATGTGGTTTGCGATCGCGTTGACATTGAACTCCTTACCAACCTTGTAGTCGGAGGCAGGAACGCCAGTGGGAACATCCTTGATCTCCTTGACAGCGATGGTCTTAACGGAACCGTCGGAGAAAACGACCTCAGTGTCAGTCAGCTTGCTGATACCGGTGGTGTGGTTGTTCGCAAGAACATACAGGTAATCGACGTCAGCAGTGCTGAGGTCAGCATAGATGATGTGGCCGTAAGGATCGGTGTAGAGGTCGAACTTCTTGTTGAGGTTCGTCTTATCAAGCGTCTTCACAGCATTGGAGGTGTCCTTATCAGAGATGATGTACTCAACGCCGCCAATGACATAGGAGGTAACATCACCGCCAACCTTGTCGTAGTTGATGCGGGTGAAGGTCTCGGTGGTCAGAGGAGCCTTGACAACGTAGTAGGCATCGTTGTACTCAACATAGGTGACGTAATCGTTGACGGCGAGCTCATCATCGCAGACGAGAGCGGATTCCTTAACGCCGGTAACCTTAGTGAAGCTGCCATTGGAGCCGGTAACCTTGAGATCGTGGAAGTAGTACTTATCCTTCTCAACAGCGTTGGTGCCGATGGTGTTGTCCTTGACAATACCGGCAACCTCAGCAACGTTGTAGTCGGTGATGACGACGACGTCGGTCTTGCCGTTGTGATCGTTGTCGACGAAGTCGACCTTCACGCCGACATTGCTGACGAGCTTCGTGTACTTGGTAACATCGCTGCTCTTGACGAGCATGCCGTTGTAGTAGACGGTAGCGGCGGTATCAGCGATGTAAGCATCGTCCTTCTCTTTGGTCAGCTTGTCATAAGCGGTGCCGTTGGTGGAGTTGCCGAGGGACTCACCGGTGACATAAACGGTGGAGACAGCGGCGATGGTCTTCTTGGCGCCGGGAACGGTCCAGACGTAACCCTCGTAGCCGATGTTCTCGAAGCCGGCGTCAACGCCAGTGACCTTGGTATCTTTGCTCTTGACGGTGAACTGGGTGGTCTTGTCGATGTAGCTGACCTCGGAGATCTCGCCGGAGACCTTGGCAAGGCCGAAGACCTCGCTGCCGAGGGTCTTGTTCGCGGTGAAGACCTTGTTCGCGTCAGTGCTCAGGCCGACGTTCTGATAGCCGAACGCAGCGGTGTAGGAGACCATGGGAACGTTGATAGCACGGAACAGGAGCTCAGCAACCACTTCGCGGGTAGCGGGAGCGTTGAGGTCCACGCCCTTGACGTTGTCAAGGATACCGTTCTTCTGCGCGATCTGAGCAACATTGAGCGCCCAGTCAGCACCGGTGAACTCGTTGTTCTTGTCGTAGCCAACAGCGCGGAGGATCATAGTGAGAGCCTCGTAACCGGTGACCTTGCCGGCGGGCTTGAAGTTACCATCGGGATAACCCTTGATGAACGCAGCGTTCGCGCAGTAGCCGATGTAGCCCTTGGCCCAGCCGGCGCCTGCCATGTCGGCAAACTTGTTGTAGGTTTCGTAGTTCTTTGCCTGGACGTCCTTGACGTCGCCGGTGTAGATGCGGTAGACGATCGCAGCAACCTCAGCGCGGGTGATGTCACCCTTGGGGTTGAAGGAGCCGTCCTCGTAGCCCTTGAAAACGCCAAGGTTGGCGAGAACTTCCGCGGATTCCGCATAAGTCTCGTTGATGTCCTTGACATCCTTGAAGGCTGCGTTAGCGCTGACGGCCAGGGACAGAGTCATGACCAGAGCCAGCACCATTGCGAGTAACT
>OGKS01000640.1_pt1 | contig 18935 bp, 20 predicted proteins | sample 1572491 | NCBI WGS metagenome assembly OGKS01 (sample SAMEA2582153, study PRJEB24529) | metagenome | biome: Human gut stool | place: China | collected 2011
CAGAAGTGCGGTCAATGAATCAAACGAATTTAGAGGAAGTAAAATGATTGCATTAATCCAGCGTGTAACACAGGCTTAAGTGGAAGTTGAAGGTCAAATTGTGGGACAAATCGGCAAGGGATTATTGGTCTTATTAGGCGTGGAAAAAGAAGATGACCAAGCCAAAGCGAACAAACTCGCTGAGAAAGTCTTAAATTACCGTATTTTCAGCGATGAAAATGACAAAATGAACCGCTCCCTGGCTGACGTGGGCGGCGGCGTGCTGGTCGTGAGCCAGTTCACGTTGCAGGCCTCGACCCGCAAGGGCAACCGGCCGAGTTATATCAAGGCGGCCCCCGAAGCCGTTTCTCGCCCGCTTTACGAACGGTTTACGGCCCGGGTCGCCGAGCTGCTCGGCCGCGGGGTCGCCACGGGCGAATTCGGCGCCGACATGCAGGTCGAGCTGGTCAACGACGGGCCGGTGACGATTTGGATGGATTCAAAAAACAAGGAATAACATATTTATATCAAAATGAAGAAAATTTTTGCATTTCTGCTTCTGGGCCTTACCGTGGCCTTCGCCTCCTGCGGGGATGAAAAGACGGAGCCCGGAACGGACTGGTTCCTGACGCCTGTGGCCGAGGTCAACGGCACGACGGTCGGGTTGAGCTGCCAGACTCGTTTCGGCGAGGGCGTGCTCGAAAACACGAGCGTGGGTTTTTCCTATGCTGCCGTTGTCGACAATAAAATCGGCGCGTTTGCCGATGTGGCGGGTTCCGCGGTTGACGGCACCGGCATTGCCGCCACGCTGACCGGGCTTCAGCCCGAAACGAGCTACGTGGTTTTCGCCTATGCCGGCCTGTCGACCGGACGGGTTCAGAGCGCAGGGGCGGTCTTCAAAACCGGGCAGGACGACATGCCCGACCCCGATCCCGAACGGCCCGCTTTCGGAACTCCTGCGGCGTCGGGCGTGACCAAGACCGAGGCGACGCTGAGCTGTACGTTCAATTTCGAAGATACGGCCGACTACGACGTCTATTTCCGGTATAAGCCGGCTTCGTCGGGCAGCTATGACCGGGTAAACGTTCCGACGGGAACGGGAACCAAGACGGCGGCTCTGACCGGCCTGACGCCCGGCACGACCAGATCAACCTCATACGAATCCAGCTTTGCAAGAAACTCCTCATTGAATGCATCTCTGCTCTCATAATCCTTCGGACTGATGCAGACCGCCTCGATACCATGCTGCTTCGCGCGTTCCAAAGCATACGCATTCTTATTGTTGCTGATTACGACTTTGATCTCAGCATTCGTGATCGTCTGATTCTCAATTCCGTCGATGATCGCCTGGAGATTCGTTCCTCCGCCGGATACACATACTGCGATTTTTAGCATAATGTTACACCCTTCTCTCCGTCTGTAATCTTGCCGACTACATATGGAGTATCACCAGCTGCCTTAATGGCTTCCATTGTCTTGTCCACGTCAGCCGGATCCACTGCAACAATCATTCCAAGTCCCATGTTGTATGTATTGTACATCATCTGTTCCTCAACATTGCCTTCCTTTGCCATCAGTGTGAAGATTGGTGGGATCGGATAGCTGTTCTTCTCAATGACCGCATGTTTTCCTTCCGGTAACATACGCGGAATGTTCTCGTAGAATCCGCCACCGGTAATATGGCTGCATGCTTTCACGCGGACACCGGCATTCTTGATCGACTTCATCGCACCAACATAGATTCTTGTCGGAGCAAGGAGAGCCTCGCCAAGTGTCTTTCCGAGCTCATCCACATAAGTATTTAAAGTTTCCTTGTCCATCTTGAAAATCTTGCGGACTAGTGAGAATCCGTTCGAATGTACGCCGGTACTTGCCATACCGATCAGCACATCTCCAGCCTTAAGATCTTCTCCTGTGATAATGTCCTTCTTATCAACAACTCCTACGGTAAATCCAGCCAGATCATACTCATCCTCAGGCATCAGACCCGGATGCTCCGCAGTCTCTCCACCGATCAATGCGCAGCCGGACTGCTTACAGCCCTCTGCAACACCGCTTACGATCGTTGCGATCTTCTCCGGATAGTTCTTACCACATGCAATATAATCAAGGAAAAATAATGGTTCTCCACCTGCACATGCAACATCATTGACACACATTGCAACCGCATCAATACCGATCGTATCATGCTTATCCAATAAGAATGCAAGCTTAACTTTGGTTCCGCATCCGTCGGTTCCAGACAAAAGCACAGGTTCCTCCATGTCTTTGATCGCAGCCAGCGAGAACGCACCGGAGAATCCGCCAAGACCACCTAATACCTCAGGTCTCATGGTCTCCTTTACATACTTCTTCATCAATTCCACTGACTTGTAACCAGCCTCGATATCAACACCGGAATTCTTGTAATCCATTTATTTTTCCTCCTAATATCTGTATTTGAACATATTATTACTTCTTATAGTAGTATATCTATAAAAAAGCAAACTTTCCAATAGTAAATCATAATATTAGTAATTAGTAGTTCTTATATCCAACTTCCTTCAGACGGGCATCCTTTGCCTCAACCTGCTCCTTTAAGTTCTTGGAGTAGTCCTTTAAGCGCTCCAATAATGCAGCATCACTTGTAGCAAGAATCTTTGCTGCAAGAATTCCTGCATTTGCTCCACCATTGATTGCTACCGTTGCAACCGGAATTCCAGTCGGCATCTGTACAATGCTGTAAAGAGAATCTCTTCCTCCGAGTGAAGTTGTGTGCATCGGAATACCGATTACCGGCATCGGGAAGATTGCCGCACACATTCCCGGCAGATGTGCTGCCATACCGGCGCCTGCGATAATCACTTTAAATCCCTTTTCCTCTGCACTCTTTGCATACTCAAAGAATACATCCGGCTCACGATGTGCGGAGATGATCGTCATCTCGTAGCTTACCCCAAGCTTGTCCAGGATATCTGCCGCCTTTGCCATAATCGGCATATCTGAGTCGCTTCCCATTACAATTCCTACCTGTGCCATTGTCATTTCCTCCTCTAAATTCATCTCTTTGTATTGGATTGAAAAAGCCAATCTGTATCTTGCATGATAGCAGATGCATGGTAAAGTCCGCCATCATTCAATTCTCCTTCTATTTTCCCATTCTTATGATTGTGCATCCAGCTCATCGAGCGGCACATTCAAAGTCTCTGTTCCCGGCACCACAAAGCGGCCGTTCACAATGATGTCTTCCATCGTTCCATCCCTACGGATTACCGTAATCCTTCCAAGCTCATCGTACGGGATTGTAATGTCCGTATGACAGTTGAAGTATGCCTTTGAGACATCTTCCTTGCGGAGCAACGAAATCTCGTTGTCCCTTGCAACGATCGCCTTTCCATCCGGATTGTAAGTGATATTATCCTCATCGTATGTGTAACAGGTATCACCCACTGCAAAATGCGGACCGGTCTTCTCCGCAATCAGAATCGGCAGCTTATCCGCAATATCGAATTTTCTTGCCATCACATATGCAGTCGTGTTGGTTCCGATCGCAAACTCTCCCATCGGAAGTGTCTTGTGATGGAACAATACATTATCCTCAATATACTTGCGGTTCTCCTCCTCGGAGCCGAAATTTGTGCAGGTATATGCTGTAATGCGTCCATCCTCAAAATCCAGTTCCAGATTCTTATAATTCAACTCTTCCAGATAAACCTGGCTGACGTGAAGCTTACCTTGTGTCCCCTGTAATACCGGGGAAGTAAACACTTCTCCGACCGGAATATTTACATCCGCCACACAGTTCTCGAACGCGGTCTCCTTTGCTGGATCAGAAAGCGGATAGATCTTCACATACAGATCCGTCTTGTTTCCGTTTGTTCCCTGGATATGAACGCGGTCCGCTGTATCCAATACGTCAATGATCTTCTGCTGCATATCACGATACTGTACATAGTCAAGCGTGTTGATGCGCACCGTCTCCGCAAAGATTTCACTGTAGCGGTCTCCGATCGCCGGAACCGGATACGCGATAATCGTAAAGCTGCGCTCCTCACCGTGGATATATTTATTGATCAGCTGACTGACCTCGCTTCGCTCATACACCGACAACTGCTGCTGACGATCTGTGTACTTCACATTCTGCGCCTTCTGCTCCGGTGCGAACGGCTCCGTGCCAAAGATATCAATAACCGCCGGTCCACCGTATCCCGGTGCGATCTCCTTAAGCTTCTCCCATGTGCTGCGATCCACTTCCAGACGCCGCTCGATAAATGGCTTATCCAGCCACAGACCACGGTCTTCCTTGTGATCATACTCATACTGCTTATTCTCAGAGATGGAGAACGGCTTGAACACAGACTTCAGCCCAATTGCTTCAAAATTCTTAACCGCAAAGCGGATCATCCGCTCAAATCCCATCGGATAGCGGATTTCCACCACATTCTTCAATGAAATATCCTTATTACAGGTTGCAAATCCGATACGATAACCTTCCGTAAACGTATCCGCCATACTCTGCATCTCTTCGTCGGAAAATGTATTTAAAAAACGCGCAGACTCGATCTCATCCCTTCCGATGCATCTTCCGTACCGGTACAGATAAGATGTATCGGACAAATCCGCATCCATCACAATCGTGCGCTCATAGTCATATTCCGGCATGATCATACGGCGAATGCTCAGTTCCTCAAACACCTCCGTATTGTCATGCATGAAGGAATATACAATACTTTTCAGTTCCTTATCACTTAAATCTGTCTCATCCTCAAAGCAGTTATAGATTTCCACGAACAATTCTGCATAAAGGCATAAACTTTCCAGGTTTCCCTGCGCGCACTCCGGTGCGATTCCATGAAATCTTGCAGATAGCATCGCAAGAATCTGTCCGTATTCCTCTCCCAACTGCGCACACGCATATGCAGGATTTGCAAAACTCTTCGCATATCCTTTCGGCTGCACATCCGCATAAAGCCGCTCCTTAAGAACGGCTCCATCCGTCTCCGTAATCTGTGCAAGCGTTCCGTCCAATGCCTGATCTGCCAGTTTCCGCAGCGTCAAAAGATACTCTGCCGCTCCGGTAAAGTAAGCACGGTACGGCTCCGCAACGCTTGATGCTTTGTCCGATGCGATCCCTCCGATGCGCTCCATCACAAGTTCTAAGCGTTCTTCCACCAATTCGTTGGACTCACGATATAATTCTTTGTAACTCATAAAATATACACTCCCATCGCATAGGTGCCGATCCAGCATCCCATGCTGATTATTGCCAGTCCCAGACCAAGTCTCGGGAACAGCTTAAATGAATCTTCTTCCCTTAGGCTGCCTGCAGCGATCACAAGCGTGATTACCGATACAAGCATCGCCATTACACCAGCGCTTCCGTAATACATAGACAGTTTTCCGTCTGCACGGAATGCAAAGTGAATAAAAACAATATATAAAACCAATAGCGCCGCTGCAAGTCCCGTTGCCACCATTCCCCGCTTGGAATGGGTCTTCTCCGTAAACTTGTAGGAGCTGTGTCTTCTTCTTCGGTTTCTCATCTGTTATCTATCCTTCCCGTTTCATCCATTTTTGAAACACAAAATAAATCATTAATCCAAACAGACCTCCAAGTGTGTTTAAAAAGAGATCATCCACATCAAAGCAGCCGATCTTAAACACAAGCTGGATCGTCTCAACAAGAAGGCTGACAATAAAGCAGTTCAGCACAACGAGAATCTTTCTTCGCTGCCGATCACTGAGAAGCGGCTGCAGGAATCCCATCGGCATGAACGCGATCACATTGCCGAATACATTGATAAAGAATGCCCTATTTCCAAGAATATAACGATACCGGTAGAATCTCTTAATCTCCCGAAATAATACAAGATTGTAACGATATTCTACCGAAGTTCCCGTTCTGCCGAATCCTTCCGAGAAGAACAGAAAATAAAAAAGCAGGCACAAATACAACACGTACAGTATCGTCAATATTCTCTTGCGTGGCTTAGTGACAGCCATACTGCTTGTAGTATTCGTCGATCGCAGCTTTAATTGTATCGTCGATCACAACTCTTCCCTGACACTCTCTGTCATACAGATGCTCTACAACTTCTTCCATCGTAACGATTGCCTTACCCTCGAAGCCATACTTCTCATGGATCTCATCGAGCGCGCTCATCTTGCCACCCTGACCAACTTCCATACGGTTTAAGCTGACCATCAGTCCAACGATTGTGACATCCGCAGCCCCGCGTACCTTCGGAACCGTCTCTTCCATTGATTTGCCGGATGTCGTAACATCCTCGATCATTACAACACGGTCTCCGTCTCTTAAACTGCTTCCAAGGAAGCCTCCCTTGTCAGCACCGTGATCCTTTGCCTCCTTACGGTCGCTGCAGTAACGGACTTCTTTACCGTATAATTCACTGTATGCGATTGCAGTAACAACAGCAAGTGGAATACCCTTGTAAGCAGGTCCGAACAATACGTCAAAATCATCCCCGTAATTATCATGAATGGCCTTGGCATAATACTCGCCGAGCTTCTTAAGCTGGGAACCGGTAACATACGCTCCCGCATTCATAAAAAAAGGCGATTTTCTTCCGCTTTTCAACGTAAAATCGCCAAACTTGAGCACATCGCTCTCTACCATAAACTCTATAAATTCACTCTTGTAAGCTTCCATTATTTTCTGATCCTCCTATATTCATTGTCCCTCATTGACGCATAGACATTTCCTATTCATCTTAGCATATAATAATTCTATTTTCAACGCAGAAATAAGCCATTTATCCGGCTTATAAAATTTGATTCAATAACCACTCGTCCACTTTGCCCTTATGAGCATATAATCTATTTCCAATTCTAATTGTGAATCCATTCTTAGGATCAGTCAGAAGCTGTCTCGCCTTTGTTTGCTTGATTCCAAGATAATCCCAAAACTCTGTTACACTTAATAGTGCTTTCGCCATTCACTCATTCATCTGCACTTCCTTTTGTGTCAGCTCATCGCTTTGTTCCACAACCGCCACAACAAAGATGAGTACCATCGAAATATTGACCGCAATATTCATCAGTGAGATTCCATAGAAGAAACAAGACATCACTTGCTGCCGCACCGCGCAGAGACACCAGATAGGCAAACAATTCCTTCGCACGGGCGCTGGCAGACTTCTGCCGGAAGATCCTGCAGGATATCCTTCTGCGGCTCCACTCCCGGTGCGACCCACTCGTAGGTGTTGTCATCCCCACCGCGTTCATTCTTTTCAAATATGTAAGTGCGCATATACTTTTCCTTTTCACGTATAAAAAAGGACACCAAAACTGGTGCCCTTTCGTATCATTTATCAAATCATTATTTATTATTTTCGCAAAACGCAGTTATGACACAGTACCGATGAGTTCTTTGATATCATTCACATGATACATTTCCATGTATTTTTTAATGCCATCCACGATTTCCATGGTCGTTTTTGGGTTCACAAAGTTCGCTGTCCCCACCGAAATTGCAGTCGCTCCTGCAAGAATCATTTCGATTGCATCCTCAGCCGTCATAATTCCGCCCATTCCAATGATTGGAATCTTGATTGCCTGCGCTGTCTGGTATACCATGCGTACAGCTACCGGATGGATGGCAGGACCGGACATACCACCAGTCTTGTTTGCAAGAACGAATTTGCGACGATTTACATCGATCTTCATACCGGTGATTGTATTAATCAAAGATACTGCATCCGCGCCTCCCGCTTCTGCGGCGCGTGCCATCTCTGTGATGTCGGTCACATTCGGACTCAGTTTCATGATGATCGGCTGCTTCGCATACTTCTTCATCTCACGGGTAATCGCCTCGACTGCCTTGGGATCCTGACCAAAGGCGATACCGCCCTCCTTGACATTCGGGCAGGATATGTTGATTTCCAACATATCCACCGGTTCATCCGCAAGTCGTTTCACAACTTCCACATACTCTTCCGTGGAATGTCCACATACATTGACGATGATCTTCGTATCATACTGCTTTAAGAACGGGATATCACGTTTGCAGAACAATTCGATTCCCGGGTTCTGCAGACCAACTGCGTTCAGCATTCCACCATACACCTCCGCAACACGCGGCGTCGGATTTCCTGCCCAAGGAACATTTGCAACGCCTTTGGTCGTGACGGCTCCAAGCTTATTTAAATCGGTAAACTCACTGTACTCTGCACCTGAACCAAACGTTCCGGAGGCTACAGTTACCGGATTCTTCCATTCTACTCCGGCAATATTCACTGACATATTCATTACAGTTCTACCTCCTTCGCATTAAACACAGGACCTTCCTTACAGATGCGCTTATTCTTTACGTTGGAATGTGCGTCCTTCTCTGTAGAATTGCATACACATGCAAGACATGCACCGATTCCGCATGCCATCCGCTCCTCCATCGATACATAACATTCCATGTTCTGTCCCTCGGCATACTCCTTCAAAGCGTGAAGCATCGGTGTCGGTCCACAGGCATAGATAACGTCTGCTTTCAGCCCAAGTGACTTAATTGCGTCAATGACATTTCCTTTGGTTCCTACGCTTCCATCCTCAGTTGCCGCAAATGCATCTCCCTGCTCCTTGAATTCATCAAGAAGGAATGTCTGCGCGTTGCGGTATCCCATAATCGTCTGGAACTCTGCCGCTCCCGAAGCCTTAATCTCTTTTGCGAGCTGAAGCATCGGCGGAACTCCGATTCCTCCACCGATCAGGAAAGCCTTCTTGCCCGGCTCTACGGTAAATCCGTTACCAAGCGGTCCCATAATCCTGATGGTATCTCCTGCTTCCAGTTTTGAGAACTCTTCCGTTCCAGTCTTCTCTCCGGTCACACGATAGACAAGACGAAGTGTTCCCGCCTCGCGGTCGATGCCACACAAACTGATTGGACGAGGAAGAAGCTTGCTCGCATCATCGCTGTATACCGATACAAACTGTCCTGCCTTTGCATGCGCAGCGATCTCCTTCGTCTGTAAAACCAGATCAAAGATGCCATCTGCAATCTGTTTCTGTGAAACAACGGTTACATTTTCCTGAAATTTTTCACTCATGTTATTCTCCACGCAAATCGTGACTGCCTCCGCAGCCTCGATTTGTCAAAATCTATTTTTCAAAATTGAAACACCATTTTTATCTTTACTTGGTTGCAAGCGCTCCTGCAATATCAGCGATCATATCCTGTACTGCAAGTCTGGATGCGTCCGCAAAATTCTCCGGTGTGATGCCCTGTTCCTTGTACTTATCCTGCTTGTATGCGCAAATGATACCGCGTGATGAATTGACAATCGCACCAAGTCCGTCCTCATTGAAGAAATGAACAAGGTCTGCTCCCTTGCCTCCCTGTGCGCCGTAGCCCGGTACGAGGATGAAGCTCTTTGGCATTACCTTACGAAGGATCTTACCCTGCTCCGGATAAGTTGCTCCGACAACTGCTCCGACATAACTGTAGGAATCGCCCATGCAGTCTGCCCCCCACTCGGCAACCTTCTCACCAACGATCTCATACAGAGGCCGTCCATCGATCAGGCGGTCCTGGAACTCTCCGCTGGATGGATTGGATGTCTTAACGAGAATGAAGATACCCTTCTTCTCTTCCTTGCATACATCAACAAAAGGCTTGATTCCGTCTGTTCCAAGATATGGGTTCACGGTTGCGAAATCCTCGTTAAATGTCGAATAACTCTTGCTTCCAATCTGTACTTTACCGAGATGTCCGGTTGCATAGGCTGCGGATGTGGATCCGATGTCTCCTCGCTTCACATCACCGATGACAACCAGATCCTTCTCGTGACAGTAATCAACGGTCTTCTGGAATGCCTTCACACCCTCGATACCGAACTGCTCATACATCGCAATCTGTGGCTTTACTGCCGGGATCAGATCATAGGTTGCATCTACAATTGCTTTATTATACTGCCAGATTGCTTCCGCGGCACCAGCCGGCGTCTCACCGAACTCTGCGAAAGCGGCTTTCTGGATATGTTCCGGTACATAGGAGAGCATCGGATCGAGTCCAACGACGATCGGTGCATTTGTCTTCTTAATCTTGTCTACTAATTTGTTAATCATGGTACTTCCTTTCTGTCTCTTCTTATATGAAATACGATTCATTTTCTAACATGAATCCATCTTCATTCATCCATTCTTCTGTAATCGAATATCCGCTCTTATCGTTTATAAAATTTGTGTTTAATTTTCTCCATAAACAATGTTTCCATCACAGATAGTTACTTTCACACGTCCGGTGACTTCTCTTCCGTCAAACGGCGTATTTCTTCCCTTGGAAGCAAATGTATTCTTATCAATCTTGTAAGTCTCCTTCGGATCGAAGATTACGACATCCGCTTTCTTGCCTTTCTGGATATCTCCCTTGTCGATGCCGATAATTTTGGCAGGATTATAACTCATCTTCTCTGCCATCTGCATCGGTGTCAGGTATCCTCCGAGCACTAGTTCCGTATAGGTCAGACATGCCGCCGTCTCAAGACCGACAATTCCAAACGGTGCCTTCTTCATAGAAGTATTCTTATCGTCAAAGGTATGCGGCGCATGATCCGTTGAGATAACATCCATAATGTTATCCCGAAGACCTTCCTTCAATGCCTCAACATCCTTTTTCGTACGAAGCGGCGGATTCATTTTGTAATTGGTATCTGCATCCGTCTCATGTGGAATCAGGATTCCGTTCTCAATCTGCGGAACGAACTTCTTGATATCATCAGAAGTCAGTGTGAAATGGTGCGGACATACTTCCGCACTTACATTCAGTCCCTCTTCCTTGGCAAGCTTGACCATCTTAACCGAGTCTTCCGTCGAACAATGACACAGATGAAGTTGCGCACCGGTCTCCTTGCTGAGCACAATGTCCCTGGCAATAATGACATCCTCAACCGAATTAGTGATTCCTGGCATACCGAGTTCCTTTGCTTTCTCATCCGCATTCATGACGCCACCGTGAACCATATTGATATCTTCGCAATGCGCCAGAACCGGAATTCCGTACTTTGCAGCCTCAAGCATACCCTCGCGATACACCTCAGCATTCATGACCGACTTTCCATCCTCGCTGATCGCCGGAATTCCTGCTTCTACCATTCCCTTGATATCCGCAAGTTCCTGTCCTTTCTGTCCCTTCGTGACCGCGCCAACCTGCAATACATGAATGCAATGTCCGCTCTCCGCTTTCTTATGCACATATTCTACAACATCTGCATTATCGACAACCGGCTTCGTGTTCGGCATCGTCAGCACCGTCGTATATCCACCGTGTGCAGCTGCCGACATACCGGTAAAGATATCTTCTTTCTGCTCAAATCCAGGATCACGAAAATGCACATGCATATCGATAAATCCCGGCATCACATAACATCCCTTTGCCTCAATCACGCGATCCATCTTGTCTACTTTCAAGTTTTTTCCTATCTCTGCGATCTTGTCCTCTTCAATTCTGACATCCGCAACCTCATCCATCTTCGTTGCAGGATTGATCACATGACCGCCTTTAATCAATATACCCATCTGTTTCGCCTTTCTCTATTCATAAATCATCACTTCGTCCGCGTTTTGACAGCGCCCGTCAGTTTACCCTCAATCGTATTACCTCCGCTCGTCTTGTAAGCTCTCACTTTATAGTAGTAAGTCTTCTTTGAAGACAGTTTCTTGTCCTGATACGAAGTCTTGGACGTTGTTGCAACCTTCTTATAAGTTCCGTTCTTGCTCGTTGCGCGGTAGAGTTCGTAACCTTTCGCTCCTGAAACCTTTGTCCAGCTCAGCTTTGCAGAATTCTTCGTACTTCCTGCATTCTTAACTTTCGCCACTTTGCCGATATTCGCACCGGACTTGTCCGTAAACGCCTTAATGCACAGATTACCAGTCTCAAAATTGTACTCAGCCTCTTCCGCCAGATCATGCCATCTTCCATTCTGATATATGAAACTTTGATCATAATCAATATATGCATTCGTCTGGAAAAAGGTTCTTATTGTGGATCGTTCAATGTCAATACCAACACCTGATTTTCCAAGTTCTACCACAACTGCGTAATTGGTTCCCTTCTGTAACGAGACAGCCTTCTTAAGCGGGATCGTATAATTGCCCTCATAAGTCGTGGTTCCTTTTACCGTTGCTGCCAATATTCCGCTGCGCGGATTGGATCTGTCCGCAAGGTTCGTGTAAATCTTGATGGTATAAGGAACATTTGTGGCTTCATTGATTGCAAGTGACACAGCACGAAGCTGTTCATTTTCAGCACCTTGTGCCTGAAATACATTCGCGCAGACCGGTGTATTCCATGTCTTGGCAACCAACGCACATCCATCATACTGATAATTGAAATCATAATTATCGGCCGGTTCAAAATCAAGGATCCATGCGTCATCCTCAAGCCCCTTGTCATAATAGGAGATCCAAAAGTAACTCTTGTAATCATTACCGGTCTGATTCGACCAGCTGTTGCGCACCAGCCAGGCTCCGTTGCCCTCCGGCTGCGTCTTGAAATTTGTCGCCGGGAAATCATCATCCCAACCGACAATATTGACCGCATGATCCGCCGTACTCTCTGTCGGGCAGTAAAATGTTGCAACACTGTCCCCCGTGCGGTCATAGTAAGCAGTCGTATCATACCGTCCCAGACTCTGTCCACTATAATAGGAAATTCCGGCTGCTCCATGCTCCATAATTTCTTTCTTTACATCCTGAGGCTGCTCATGAATATCTAAGATATAGACATTCTGAAGATGCGCCACATCCTTACTGAACGCATAAGAAGAATCCAGCACCTGGGTTGTCGCTGCCTTCTCATATGGCAGATCCGCCTCTGAAACCAATCCCTGCCACTGCAGCAATGCTCTTGTACAGAAATTCAGGTTCCCACCACTATCAAGATACCGAAACGTCTTTAACATATCCGCATAGGTCCCGCCGAACGGATCTTCTTCGTTATGATAAGTGTAATACGCCAGCTGCAGTTCACTGAGATCAATGCTCTTATTCGCAATCTTATTATCATGGATGAGATCAAATTCTGCGAGCCCAACCACAGAAAACGCCCAGCACGTATTATATTTTCCCTGATCTCTCGTGCCCGGATATGTCTGTTGTAATACATCTACATCATATTGATACGCAGCGGGTATCGTCTCCGCCTCCGCACGCACCACAGGTGCCGAAGCAATCGTAACAACCGAGATTGCTCCTATGAAGATTCTTGAAACCAATCGATTCATGTATTCTCCTGTTCCAACGCGTCTGAAATTCATTCATTATTTCTGTAGTTCCAGCCGTCTCACAAAACCTTCCCCCCACGGTCTGACTTCAGACCGCGAACTTATAGATATTATAGAGTGCGAACGCCTCTACTGTCAACCAGACACGACAAAAGACAGAGACAAAATCCCCTCCCTTGGATTTTGCCTCTGTCTTTGCTTGCAACTTATTTGGCAGCGATCACATCTGCCATATCATAATGTCCGGCACCTTTGCCATGTAAGAACTTTGCAGCCTCGACTGCACCTTTGGCAAATACTGCCTTGGAATATGCGGTATGCTTAAACTCGATAACCTCATCCTGTCCGGCAAAAATGACTTCATGCTCGCCGACGATGTTACCGCCACGTACAGCGGAGATACCGATCTCATACGGATCTCTCTTCTTTCTCTCCTGGCTTCTGTCATACTTGTAAGTATATGCCTCGTCCAAAGCCTCATTCATGGAATCCGCAAGTGCAAGTGCGGTACCGCTCGGAGCATCTAACTTCTGATTGTGATGCTTCTCAACAATCTCCATATCAAAGCCTGCCGGTGCAAATACGGTCGCTGCTTTCTTCAGAAGCTCCATCAATGTATTGATACCGAGAGACATATTCGCTGACTTTAAGATTGCAACCTTCTCATATGCCTTCTCTACCTTGTCCAACTGTTCCTCCGACAAGCCTGTCGTACACAGTACAACCGGAATCTGCTTCTCCACGCAGTGATCAATCAGCGCATCCACTGCCTTCGCATTGGAAAAATCGATAATTACATCTGCCTCAACGTCACAATCCGCGAGACTTTTGAATACCGGATAATCGTTCTTGATTCCGTCATATGTGTCAATTCCTGCCACGATCTCGATGTCCGGATCCTGTGCACAGATGCCTGTGATGCACTGTCCCATCTTACCGTTGCAGCCATTCATAATTGCTCTTGTCATCTATCTTATGTCCTTTCCTACTTAATTATGTAAAAGTCTCCACAACATTCGCAAAAATCACTTTGAATTTAGAGGATGCCGTACGCCTTCATAACCTTAACAAGCTTCGCTGCGTTTGCCTCACTCATCTCACACAACGGGCTGCGGAGCGGTCCGACTTCCTTGCCCATCAGGTTTAATGCTTTCTTGACAGGGATTGGATTTACTTCTGAGAATAATGCATCCACAAGCGGAAGACCCTCTCTCTGGATCTGTCTTGCTGTCTCAATATCTCCCTTAAAGAAACTGTCACACATCTGATGAACCTTAGCAGGTGCCACATTGCTCCATACAGAGATGACACCGATTGCACCGATGGACATAAGCGGAACAACAAGTCCGTCTTCTCCAGAATACATATCAATCTTGCCATCTGTTAAGTACATCGTCTGGGAAGCCTGTGCAAGATTGCCGGTTGCCTCCTTTAATCCGACGATGTTCTCCTTGGTCTTAAACAACTCTGCAACGGTCTCCGGAAGAAGATTGCATCCGGTTCTTCCCGGAACATTGTACATGATGATCGGGCACTTCGTGTTGTCCGCGATCTGTGAGTAATGTCCGATCAGTCCCTGCTGGGTTGCCTTATTATAATAAGGAGTTACGATCAGAAGTCCGTCAACGCCTGCTTCCTCTGCTTCCTGTGATAACTGGATTGCAGTACGTGTACAGTTTGAACCGGTTCCGGCAACGACCGGAATACGGTGCTTTGTGAACTCAACCGCTGCCTTAATGACATCGTGGTGCTCCTCCATCGTAAGTGTAGAGCTCTCTCCGGTCGTTCCGGCAATCACGATCGCGTCAGTTCCTGCTGCGATCTGCTCATTGATCATCTCCTCTAATTTGTCATAATTTACATCCTGATTGTCTTTCATCGGTGTTACGATTGCAACACCGGCTCCCTTGAATATAGCCACTTTGTTCTCCTTTCATCAAAAAAACCAGCCCGAAACGAGCTGGTCAATCTACAAAATAAATTGTATGTCATAGATCTGATAGCTCTCCAACTCACTCGGCAACCGCTCACGCAGTCACAGTTGACAGTCATACGGATCTTATCCCTATGCCCAGAAAATGGAACGCAGCTTCCATTCCCTTCGGCGTTCATCCCTTTCACCTGCATTCTCCTGTGCCTGCCACATCCTGCAGATTACTCTTAACTCACGCGACCTCTACCATTATATTATGTGTTGACCTTGATATAAGTCAACATATATGTTCTATTTTTGATAATAGCATGTGACATCCTATTCGTCAATGCTTATTTTTCCGGTGCAATGTTATAAATCTCATCTGCATACTCACGAATGCTGTCATCCAGCACACGTCCCGTGCAGACTAACGTCATATTCTCCGGCTTGTTTTCAAACAATTCCTTCAGTTCCTCCGGTGTAATGACTTTCTCATCCATAATTCCAAGAACTTCGTCGAGAACCAGCATATCACATGCTTCTGTCGTCACGACCTTCTTGCTGTAATTGAATCCATTGCGCAGGTTCATAATCTCTTCCTGCTTTGCACTCTCCGGTAGTTCCTCAAAACACTCATCCGACTTTGCAAACCGGAACACTTTAATCTCCGGCTCCAGCCGATTTAAGAAAGCCAGCTCATTCTCATCCTTCCCCTTCAAAAACTGGATGATAATCACGCTCTTGCCTTCACTTGCAACATGGATTGCGTTGCCGATTGCGGCGGTGGATTTACCATGGCCTTCTCCATAATAAATCTGTATCACACCTTCACTCATAATAGCCTCCTTAAGAACCCACTGATGCTAGATTCTCTCAAACACGATTCATGAATCTTATGTAACATACCACAATCCGTCCAAAATATCAAGTCCGCAGCACCTTTTCCCCATGCCTCTACTCCAGGAATTCGATCTTGCTCACAGACACTTCATATGCGACACGCTGCTCAACCTCTGTCTCACTCAGCTTTTTGACATACTCTCTGCTTTGGATTCTGCCCCAGATCTGCACGTGTGCGCCCACCTCAAAGCTTGCCGCAAAACGCGCGTTTCTTCCCCAGCAGATACACGGAATGTAATCTGATTTGCCATAAGAACGATTGACTGCGACGAGTAGATCGGCGATCTCTCTTCCGAGCGGTGTCTTGCGGTACACGGACTCTTTGCAGATGAATCCGTCCAGAAAGATTTCATTCGTTGCCGCCTCTTCGTCTTCTGATGCCTGTTCCACCAGTTCGAACTCTCTTGCGAAGACGGACAGCACCAGCCGGTTCTTGTGCTCCTCGTGACGGTTAAACGAGCGGAACTGCCCCGTTACATACACATTCTGTCCCTGATAATTCCCCCTTACGTCCACCAGACGTTCCGACACCATAACGGGTATGTAATCCACGAAATTGGACAACCGGTTGACGGACACTTCTACCATATAAAAGCCCTCTCCGTACACCTCGTGACTGAACACAAAGTCCGATACAATTTCTCCCATAATAGTTACCTGATTGTTTTCAAACATTTTATCTGCCATGAATTTGCTCCCTTCCTTTTGTGGAAATATTTGTTAGGACTCCGTTTTACCATTTTGGCATTGTTAGAAATCATCAAAGCATGTCGATAAGCGAAACGAAAAATATGCAAAACTCTTAAAACCTTGAAAAAACCTTGTCAAAATGCGCATGTGTGCTATAATGTATCGAGTTGATGTACGCGCGTAGTTTCTATATATATGGCGCGTTCATTTTATGCCATAGTGCAGCACAAAGAAACTACTTGTCGCTTTCTGGCGGCAAGAAACTTACTCTATAAAAGAAGGTAAAATATGATTACAACAAGAGATGATATTCGTAATATTGCAATTATTGCCCATGTCGATCACGGTAAAACAACACTCGTTGATGAGCTTCTGAAACAAAGCGGTGTGTTCCGTGAGAACCAGGAAGTGCAGGAGCGTGTCATGGACTCGAACGATATCGAGCGTGAGCGTGGAATCACAATTCTTTCCAAGAATACTGCTGTCTTCTACAAGGACACCAAGATCAACATTATCGATACCCCTGGACACGCAGACTTCGGTGGCGAGGTTGAGCGAGTTCTTAAGATGGTAAATGGCGTTGTTCTCGTGGTTGATGCTTTTGAGGGCACAATGCCACAGACCAAGTTCGTTCTTATGAAAGCTTTGGCTTTAAATCTCCCGGTTATCGTCTGCATCAACAAGATCGACCGTCCGGAAGCAAGACCGGCGGAGGTTATCGATGAAGTATTAGAGTTGTTCATGGATCTGGACGCTTCAGACGAGCAGCTTGACTGCCCGTTCATCTACGCATCCGCAAGAGACGGATACGCAATGTACAATCTCGACGATGAGAAGAAGGATATGACGCCTCTCTTCGAGACAATTGTAAATTACATTCCGGCACCAACCGGTGACCCGGATGCCAATACACAGGTTCTGATCAGTACGATCGATTACAATGAGTATGTCGGACGTATCGGTATCGGTAAAGTCGATAACGGAAGCCTTAAGGTCAATCAGGAAGCTGTCGTTGTCAACCATCATGATCCGGACAAGTTAGAGAAGGTTCGTATCAGCAAGTTATATGAGTTCGATGGATTGAATAAAGTCGATGTTGCAGAGGCCAAGATTGGTTCAATCGTAGCAATCTCTGGTATTGCGGACATCCACATCGGAGATACGATCTGTGCACCGGAGAATCCACAGGCGATTCCGTTCCAGAAGATTTCCGAGCCGACAATCTCTATGAACTTCATCGTCAATGACAGTCCTCTTGCCGGACAGGAAGGTAAGTACGTAACTTCCCGTCACATCCGTGACCGCCTTTTCCGCGAGCTCAACACCGATGTATCCCTCCGTGTTGAGGAGACAGACAGCCCGGACAGCTTAAAGGTTTCCGGTCGTGGAGAGCTTCACTTATCTGTATTGATTGAGAACATGCGCCGTGAGGGTTACGAGTTCGCAGTCAGCAAGGCAGAGGTTCTCTACCACTACGATGAAAACGGCAAGAAGCTTGAGCCAATGGAGCTTGCTTATGTCGATGTACCGGATGAATTCACCGGAGCCGTCATCTCCAAGCTGCAGCAGCGTAAAGGTGAGCTTCAGAATATGGGTTCCATCGCCGGTGGCTACACAAGACTTGAGTTCAAGATTCCATCCCGTGGACTGATCGGATATCGTGGCGAGTTCATGACCGATACCAAGGGTAACGGAATTATCAATACCATCTTCGATGGTTACGAGCCGTTCCGCGGCGAGATCGCATACCGTTCAACCGGATCTCTGATCGCTTTCGAGACCGGTGAATCCGTAACTTACGGTCTCTTCTCCGCACAGGAGCGTGGTACTCTCTTCATCGGACCTGGCGAAAAGGTTTACTCCGGTATGATCATCGGACAGAGTGCCAAGGCTGAGGACATCGAGCTGAACGTATGCAAGAAGAAGCATCTGACCAATACACGTTCTTCTTCTGCTGACGAAGCACTTACACTGGTTCCACCTCGTAAGCTGAGCCTTGAGCAGGCGCTTGATTTCATCGATACCGACGAGCTTCTTGAGGTAACTCCGGAAAGCCTGCGTATCCGCAAGAGAATCCTGGATCCTACGATGCGCAAGCGTGCTTCCATCGCCAAGAAAAATGCCATGAAATAAATAACAGGCAAAAACATACACTTACAATTACTCCACCTCCATGGTGGAGTAATTTTTTACAGGAGACGTTCCATGGATTTGAAGAATTTTACAAAACATTTGATTTA
>OGKS01000645.1_pt1 | contig 18874 bp, 15 predicted proteins | sample 1572491 | NCBI WGS metagenome assembly OGKS01 (sample SAMEA2582153, study PRJEB24529) | metagenome | biome: Human gut stool | place: China | collected 2011
GAACGGTGTAATCGCCCGCGTCCGTGGCGGTGTTGCCGGAGATGTCCATTGTGGCAGGATTATAGCCGGTCACATTGGCTGTTTTCTCAGAGCCGTCGTAGGTGTAGCTCCCGGTGACGCTGATGCTGGGCTTGGCGGGATCGGTGGGTGCAGGAGGCGCACCCTCCTCGAAGATTGCCATGATATCCACGTTGCCGTTCGGCATGCGGAATTTGTTGTTGGTGATTACAAGTCCCGTCGGCGATACGACCTGCCACTCCTTGAAGTGATAGCCTTCGTCAGGCGTGGCGGTCAGGGTGATCTCCACATCGGCAACAGCCTTTGCGGGAGAGACGGAAGCCGTTCCGCCCCCCTCTGTGGTGATAGTGACGGCATGCTCAGCAGGCGCGTCTTTGGTTATCGTAATAGACAGCTCCTTCGTATCGCTGCCCACGCTGTTTTCCGCCTTAACGGTGAATTTGGCGGTGCCATCCGCAGTAGGCGTGCCGCTGATCTCGCCGGTGGTTTCGTCCAGCGTCAGGCCGTCGGGCCGAGCGCCGCCGCTAATGCTCCATTTGATGGGCGTAGTGCCGGTGGCGGTCAGAATCTGGCTGTAAGCCTCGCCCACCTTGCCATCCGGCAGGCTGGACGTGGTGATGCTGGGCGCGGCGGCAGCGCTTTCGCTGATGGTAAAATAGTGCTCCGCTTTGCCGCAGTAGTTCCCCGTGCCGTACAGCGTCACCTTGGGGGCTTTTGCCGGATCGAAGCCCTCGTCCTCCGGCGTAAGCGTGTAGGGAGCGACGTTGTTGGAATAGCTGGCGGTGTAGTCCGTGTTCTCCGCAAGCTGCTTCGTTTCGTTCTCGCCCGTCTTATGGGAAAGCCCCGTCAGCTTCTTTTCGCTGCCGTCTGAGACGCAGTCCGTCAGCCCCTCCATCGTCAAAAGCTCGTTCTCATAGCAGTACCCAATATCATACTTGCCGCAGAGCGTACATTTCCCGTATTCGTCAAAGCTATGGTCAATGCGCGTCTTGTTGACGGTGCTGCCGCAGATGGAGATGTTTTCCGCCGGAACGCCGGGCAGGTTTTTCTCATGCAGGTCGTCATAGACAAGCTCATCGCTGTCTCTTTTCGTGTGCCGGAAGGATTCCACCGTGCTGTCCATGACCTGAATATGGACTTGCAGCGTAATTCGATCGTATTTCCCAATGCCGGGAACATAGTCCGTGTTCTGCCGCAAAGGGCCGCCCTTTGCGGTCACATTGCTGCTTTCGATGAAGATATTCAGTGATCCAGTACCCTGAGAGGCGTTTCCGGTACCAATCGCGGCACTGAGTCTGGCGCCGGTAGCGGCGGTCACCTGGCTATTTGCGATGCGGATGGTACTTTCACCCGAATATGCGGCATAATTGCCTCCACCGATAGCCGCCCCGCTGGAAGCAAGCGGAATGTTGATTTGGCTGCCCTGAATGTCGATGCTGCCGAAGGAAGCAGATTCGCCGCCGCCGATGGCGTAATAATGGTCGGCTCCCTCCGCAGGACTCAAGCTGCTGCCGTGGATCACAATTTCGTCAACGGAAGCACGTGATCCCATGGCGCCGATCACATTACCCGCCGTCACCACGGTGCTGCCTGTGATCTCCAGCCTTTTCAGCGTCTTCGCCTCATTCAAGTTGCCGAGCATATAAATGCCGTTGGAGTGGATCGTGGAATCATGAATGACAATGCTCCCGCCATCGCCGGCGCGAATGTCTCTTTTTTCCGGCAGCTTGACTTCGCTGTTTTCGATTCGTATATTTCCATTATCGCTCACTTGTATCCCGCTTCCCGCCGCGGTGTCTGTTGACTCGATGTAACAGTTCTGAATGGTGAGGCTGCCCGCTGTATTGCCTCTGATCCAGCCAATCAGACTGGTGCCGTTTAGCGGCGGAAGCTTTGCGTTCGAAATGGTGATGCTTCCGGCGCTCCTGTTGGAGGCTCCGCCGATGCAGGCACCGGCACCACTGGAGATAACGGATTTGATCACATTGCCCTGAATGGTGATGTTTCCGCAGTCCACGCCCGCATAGCCGCCGATGGCTGCACCCAAGCCTTCGGCGGAAACGGTGATCTCGCCGTCGGTAATGCGGATGTCGCCGTTGCTGCCGATGCCCGCCGCGTTGTTTTTTCCAGCCGCGTTGATCACACCGCCGGTGATCGTAACGCTGCCCTCGCCGCCAATGGCAGCAAACTGATTCGCTGCGACGGCTTCTACGGTGCCGCCGGTGATCGTAACGGTCACTTCACCTCTGTGGCCGCCGATACCGCAGCTTTCCCCATCGGCGAACGCCTTGACATGACCGCCGTTGATGGTGACCGTCCCGGTCCAATACGGCCCGATCCCGTTTCCGGAAAGCATATCCAGCGATTGGTGTTCAAAGTTGTCGATCCCGCCATGAGCAGTTACATCGCCGCCGTTGATGGTGATCGTGCCGCCATATCCTGTGGTGATCGCATCGCAGGCAGCCTCGGCGATGACCGTACCGCCGTTGATGGTAACGCTGCCGCCATAACCGAATTGGCATGTGCCGATCCCTACGCTCTTTGCCCACACATTGTTCCCTTTCTCTAAGGCTTCGGTACGGACGGTGCCGCCGTTGATGATGATCGTGCCGCCCTGCCGCAGGATGTCCTGAGACGGGATGACAGTACGGCTGTTCGGCCCGCCGATGGCGGAGGCACTATCCTGTCCCTTGGCGCGGATATTGCCGCCGTTGATGATAATCGTGCCCTCGTTTTCATAGAAGCCATCATTGTGCCCCCTCCAACGCGCTCCGGCGCCGATGCCGGATAGATCATGAGACGGCCATACATAGTATTTGACGCTCCAGTCGCTGTTGAAATCCTCCGAAAGGCACGCTGTCAGCTTGCCCATGGTGTCCTCCCCGGTGCTCTGGGCATAGACGGTGAAGGTATCGCCTTCCTTCACATTGACACCCCACTCCGCTGTGAGGTGGCTGCCGTCCTTTAATATCAGATTGACCGCGCCGTGGGTGTCCAAGCGGGGCGTGATGGTCACGTCGCCCTCCACCACATACCAGCCTGCGGGCAGATCGTACCACTTGTCGTCATAGTCGAGAATGCTTTCCTTGGTTTCACTCTTCAGCAGGGTGTATTCGGTGCAGATCTGCTTCTTGCCGTTCGCGTCCAGATAGGGCACAGGGTCAAGCTCGACCGGATCAGCCGCTTCAATGGTAATGCTCAGCTCCTTTGTGCCGCTGCCCGCGCTGTTGGCGGCCTTGACGGTGAAGCTGGCGGTTCCCGCTGCGGTAGGCGTGCCGTTGATCTTGCCGGTGTCCTTGTTCAGGCTCAGACCGGCAGGCAGGTCGCCGTTTTCAATGCTCCATGTGATAGGCTTGGTGCCGGTGGCAGTCAGGGTCTGGCTGTACGCCTCGCCCACCTTGCCATCCGGCAGGCTGCTTGTGGTGATGCTGGGCGCGGCGGCAGTGTTTTCGCTGATGGTGAAATAGTGCTCCGCCTTGCCGCAGTAGTTCCCCGTGCCGTACAGCGTTACCTTGGGGGCTTTTGCCGGGTCAAAGCCCGCGTCGTCCGGTGTGAGGGTGTAGGGATGGACGTTGTTGGAATAGCTGGCGGTGTAGTCCGTGTTCTCCGCAAGCTGCTTCGTTTCGTCCTCGCCCGCCTTATGAGAAAGCCCCGTCAGCTTCTTTTCGCTGCCGTCTGAGACGCAGCCCGTCAGCCCTTCCATCGTCAAAAGCCCATGCTCATAGCAGTATCCAAGATCATACTTGCCGCAGAGCGTGCATTTCCCGTATTCGTCAAAGCTATGGTCAATGGTCTTTCTGTTGACGGTGCTGCCGCAGATGGAGATGTTTTCCGCCGGAATACCGGGCAGCTCCTTTGTGTGCAGGTCGTCATAGACATAGTTTGTGCCGTCCTTTTCCTCAAGCCGGAAGGAGTCCACCGTGCTGTTCAGGATCTGGATCCCGATCACCGTTTTACAGCCGCTCGCGTTTTTCCCGATGCCGGGAATATAGTCGCTATCACTCCTTAAAGAGCCGCCCTTTGCGGTCACGGTGCTGTTTTCAATGATGATATCCATCCGGCCGCCATGAGAGGTATACCCCGAGCCGATGGCGGGACCGAACTTTAAGTTACGAACGGACACCTGACTGTTCGCAATGCGGATACGGCTCTCGCGATCGGTTGAGGATCGCAAACCGCTGCCGATGGGCGCGTTGAGTGAAGACGTAATATCGATTTGGCTATCCTGAATGTCGATGCTGCCAAAGGAACCCTTGGTGCCGCCGCCAATCGTGCAGTAATTATAGGTGTACTTATCGTTCAGGCGGATGCTGCTGCCGCGGATCACGATCTCTTCAACGGAAGAATATTCTCCACGTGCGCCGATGATATCGCCCGTCAACACGCTGCTGTCCGTGATCTCCAGCTTTTTCAGCGTCTTTGCGTCAGTTATTGTGTGCACGGTTTCGTCCATAAAAATGCCGTAGGTGTGCAGATCGGAATCCCGAACGGCAATGCTTCCATTGCCGCCGACGCGAATGCCTCTCAAATGCGGCAGCCTGATCTCGCTTTCTTCAATGACGATTTCGCTATTGCTGCCCACGCGGATCCCATCGGTGAGAGCGGAGAGTGTGTCCGTGGATGCAACGCGGCAGTTTCGGATGGTGAGCTTCCCACCCGGCGAGTCTGCGCCCCAGCCGATCAGAATCTTTTCGGCGCTGAGAGATGAAAGCTCTGCGTTCGAAATGGCGATGCTTCCGACGCTTCCGCCGGCGGCTCCGCCGATGCAGGCGCCGTCCTTACTGGAAATGGATTGGATCACATCGCCGTTGATGGTGATGCTTTTGCAATCCACACGCCCGGAATAGCTGTCCGTAAAGCCGCCGATGGCTGCGCCGCTGCCCTCGGCGGAAACGGTGAGCTTACCGCCGGTGATGCGAATGTCGCCCTTACTGCCGATGCCTGCCGCGCTGCCTTTTCCGACCGCGTGGATGATGCCGTCGTTGATGGTGACGCCGCTCTTGCCTATGCCTTTATCGCCAATGGCGGCGTTATTGTGATTGGCTGTGGCTTCTATCGTTCCGCCATTGATGGTAACGGTTGCTGTCCCGATGATTTCAAATCTGGATCCGCCGATGCCGAAGCCATTTCCCTTGGCAGTTGCCTTGACCGTGCCGCTGTTGATGGTGATGCTGCCGTTTATAAGCGGCCCGATCCCGTTTCCGGAGAGCACCCTGTGCGAATTTTCTCCAAAGTTGTTGACGCCTCCACGGGCGGTTACATCGCCGCCGTTGATGGTGATCGTGCCGCCATCTCCTGTGGTGATCGCATCGTTGGCAGCCTCGGCGATGACTGTGCCTCCGTTGATGGTGACGCTGCCGCCATAACCGTAGTGGCACGTGCCGATTCCTACGCTTATCACAGCAAGAGGATTGCCTTCCAGCAAGGCAAAGGGTTCGGTACGGACAACGCCGCCGTTGATGGTGATGCTGCCGCCCTGTCTACGGTTGTAGACCTCACCGCGGTCGGTGGAGCGAAACTCAATTTCTTCTGCACATGTCCCACCGATGGCAGAGGCCTTATCCTGCCCCCTGGCGCGGATATTACCGCCGTTGATGACGATCGTACCCTCGCTTTCGCGGATACCATCGTTGCCTTCTCTCCAGCGTGCACTGCTGCCGATGCCGGCCATTCCGCTATCCGGCCATACAGAGTAATGGACCATCCTGTCGAGGTTGAAATCCGCCGGGAGGCACGCCGTCAGCCTGCCCATGGTGCCCTCATCGGTGCTTTGAGCGTAGACGGTGAAGGTGTCGCCCACCTTTACATCGATGCCCCACTCCGCCGTGAGGTGGCTGCCGTTCGTTAGGATCAGATTGACCTCGCCGTGCGTGTCCAGGCGGGGCGTGATGGTCACGTTGCCCTCCACCACATACCAGCCGGCGGGCAGATCGTACCATTTGTCGGCATAGTTGAGAATGCTTTCCTTGGTTTCGCTCGTCAGCACGGTGTATGCGGTGCAGACCTGCTGATTACCGTCTTTGTCCAAATAGGTGATCGGATCGGTGGAGATCGGCCTTGCCTCCATCCATTGCGCCACCAGCTCCAGGTTTTCGAACACAGGGTAATCGAAATTCCACTCCGGCAGATTGATGTATTGCAGATCGGCTTTGTTATACCAGCCGATAAAGGTATAGCCGTCCTTGGTGGGGTCAGCGGGTCTTTGCGCCTTTTGTCCCCGCAAAACCGGTTGTGGAGTGACCGCGCTGCCTCCATCGGAATCAAAGGTGACCGTCCTATACAAGTCTCCTTGGATTTCGCTGCCTGTCAGCGTACCAAAGAAGCTGCCGCCGGTGATTGTGCCATTGTTTACCACGTCGCCATAAAACTTGCCGTAGGAGATAATGCCGTTGTTCACCACTTCGCCATAAAACTCGCCGCTGATGATAAGGCCATCTGTATCATTCGTAACCTTGCCGTAAAACTTCCAGCCGGCGATTTCGCCATGGTTTGTCACTTCACCATAAAGCTCGCCATTGGCGATTTTCCCGCCGGGGGCGTTTTCCACTTCACCCCGAAAAGAGCCATAGTTGATGGAGCCTCGATTCTTCACCTTTCCGGAAAACGAGCCGCGGATGATTTCGCCCTCGTTGATCACCTCGCCTGAAATTTGGCGGGGGAAGAATTTGCCCTCATTGAGCACGTTATCGGTAATGCTTCCGGCGTTGGTGTCCAGATAGCCGCTTTTGGTTATACGGAACAGTGTGCCGCTTCCGCTCTGTTCCCGATCGATCTTGAGACTATGGTTCAGGACAAGCATGACCTGTCTGTCGATTACCAACGTTTGGCTGACGGTAATATCCGCCGTCAAGGTGATTTTATCGATTGTATTGTCTGCCAGCGCGGCAAGCAGCTCCTCCTCTGTGCCTACCCAAATTTTTCCCGCGGCAAACGCGGTTGTCGGCAGCAGTGTCAGCACCATGCAGCACAGCAGCAGGATGCTAAGTATTCGTTTCTTCATTGGCTTTTCTCCTCCTGTTCTTGCGGGTCGGGCTTGTCCGTCCCGTCTTTTTTCTGGTTTTCCCTGATTCTAAGCCGGAAGCACAGCGCGGTGATCGCCGCTGCCGCGGCAAAGGAGACAACGGCCACCAGCACATAGCCGCCCGCGTCCTCCCGCAGCAGCATCGCGCCGAACACGCCCCATGCGGCTGTCTGTCCCTGCCCGACGGCCATGCCCGCCGCCTGCATCAGCACCGCGAACAGCAGCATACACGCGGCGCTCAGTCCGTATATGCTGCGCCGCTGCCTCCGGCGGGTGTTTTCCCGCACCCGCTGCTTGACGAGTGTGACCCGCCTTGCGGTATCGTACATATCGTTTGAACCCCCTTTCCGGTTTGTCTGGAACTGTGATAAAAACCCTTTCACTTATATAGGTACAAAAAATCGAAAAAACTCTCACCCAAAACGCAAAATTTTTCAAAAAAATTTGAGAGCCGCCAAAAAGCAGCTCTCAAGGAGTGATTATTCGGTTATTTCCTCTGCCCGAGGCGAAAAGCGGACAGCTTTCCCGCTGCCACCAGCAGCACCGGCAGGGCGTAGGCCACATACTGCGCCGCGCCGCCGTAGGCGATGAGCAGATTATAGATGGCGTGGAGGGTGATGGCCGCGCCCAGCAGCCCGCAGGTGCCTGCGATTTTCAGCCACGTCCGCTGCCACGTGTACGCAAGCCCGCCGCCGACGATCAGACCGCAGAGGACGTGCATGGCTCCCGTGCCGAAGCCGCGGAAGAAGATGAAGGAGAAGCGGTCCGCGCCGTTCTGGATCAGATAGCAGACGTTTTCAAAGGTGGCGAAGGCGAGGGCGACTGTTATTGCGGCAGTCTTGATTTTATCCCCCTCCGGCTCGAATACCAGAAGATAGAATACCAGCGGCAGCAGCTTCATCATTTCCTCCACCACCGGCGCAATCTCCGCCGTGGCGGCAAGGGCATCCGCCTGACATACCGCCGCGAGGAAGGTATTGATATAAGCCGAAAGCAGGCATACCCCCATTCCGGCAATGCAGAACAGGAAGAAGCGGAGCTGCCGCCTGCCCATGCACAGGGCGGCCACCAGCAGGGGAGAGACCATGCAGAGGAAAATGTTTTCAATATAGGTCATGCGTCCACCGCCTTTCTCGTGGCGGGCAGCAGCCCCAGAATGGCCAGCGTCAGCAGCATATCGCACCAGAAGGTGGGACTTGCCGGAGAGGTATCCGGCCAGAAGCAGCCCACTGTCCAGAGCAGATACTCCGCAAACGCAAAGCACAGCACGCCGATGTGGAAGTACCGCATATTCCGCGCCGCGCCCGTCTGCGTTTTCGTATAGGCAAGCCCTCGAATGGCGCAGAAGGAGAGCCATACCATCATGCCGCACCAGATCAGATTGGAGAGGATGTCCCCAAAGGTGCAGTAGAACGCCAGCAGCGGTATGCCGAACGCAGGCGCGAGCCATGCCCTGCGGCAGCGGAAGCTGCGCTCGTCCTGACTGGCGAGCGTGGCTTGCAAAATGCGCAGAAAGACCACGCTGGCCACCCAGCCGAACTCCGACACATAAAAGACCCGCGGCGTGGTATCGAACAGCAGCAGATACAGCGTCCAGTAGAGAGAGCCGAGGGCAAAGCAGCCGTAGAAGCACAGCAGCAGAAAGTAAGCCTGATGGTGGCTTTTGCGGTAGGCGATACCCGAAAGCAGTGCGCCGACGAACGTGGTCAGCAATTGCAGCAGGTTCTCAATCAGCTCCATGAATCCCCTCGCTTTCGTTGTTCTGATCGTCCTCCCGGTTCATCTGCCGCAGCCGGAAGCACAGAACGGTCACGCACACGCCGAGTAAAAACGCCAGCAGCCCGATAACAATGTATCCCAAGGCCGCGCCGCCGTGAAAGATGCTTGCCGCCGTTTCAAAGCCCACATAGTCGCCGGTCTGGATGCTTGCGGCAATACCGGGCATGGCGAGGGACGCGCCGATGAGCAGCGCAAGGCACGCCGCCACAGCAGAAGCCATGGTGATCGTATTGCGCCGCCGCCGTTTCTCCAGCTCAATTTTGGCGATGCGCCGCTTGGTCTCCGCGACCCGTTCCTCATGACTCCGCATTTGTGATTCCCTCCCGTTCCAGCAGCCTTCGCAGGCTCTCTTTTCCGCGATACACCATGTTGGTGATCTGTTTTACCGTTTTTCCCGTGACCTCTGCCGCCTGCGTGTAGCTCATGCCTTCAAAATAGGTGAGATAGAGGACTTCCCGATAGTCCGGGTTCATTTCGCTCATGCAGAAATGCAGAATGCGGTTTCGCTCCTCCGTCCGGATGACCTCATCCACCAGCAGCCGCCCGTCCGGCTCGCCGGTCAGCGCATCGAGGCTGAACAGGGGCTTTCGCTTGCTCTTATGGCGCAGCGCCATGTGGCGCGCGGCCTTATAGAGATACGCCTTGAAGCCGCCGTCCCGGATCCTCGGCTTTTTGGTGAACAGATAGGCGAAAACATCCAGCATCAGCTCCTCTGCCTCATGAACGTCGTGCAGGTAGCCGTCAATATACAGGGTCAGGGGGTCGCCGTATTTCTTCATCAGGGCCTCCAGCCCCGCGTCGTCGCCGCTCAGATATTGGCGGTATAGGGTTTCGTCGCACGCCATGCCGTTCACTTCCTTTTTGCGGATGCTAAAATGCAGAGGGGTATCCGTCAGGTGCTTGCCCTGCCGGAGATCATACTCAACACGGAACATGATATACGAATATCCGAAGAAACACAAGACATCCGGAAAAATGTTCAGCAGAAAGCTGCGGATAGGAGAGATTTTTGAAAAAGTCCTCCAAAACTGGTCATGCACTTTGCAGAAAGAAACGGTATAATGAGCCTGCGTCCGGGTGCAGGGACACAGAAAGAGAGAACAATATGAATGAGACTTATATCACCGCAGAGCTGATCGCGCGGTATGCCCACGAGCTGTACGAAGAAGAAAAAAGCAGCGCCACCATTGAAAAATACATCCGAGATGTCCGTACTTTTTCAAAATACGCCGGATCACAAGCACTCACGAAAGATCTGATAATTGCATATAAGCGTGATCTTCCGACCAGAGGGTACACGATTTTGTCGGTCAACTCCATGCTCGCCTCGCTCAACAGCTTCCTTGTTTTCTGCGGCAGGGCGGACTGCAAGGTTAAGCTGTACCGCGTGCAGAAGAAAACGTATCTGGCTGCAAACCGGGAACTGAGCAGGGCGGAATACCAGAGGCTTTTGAAAGCGTCCAGACACGACAAGCGCTTGTGGCTGCTGCTGCAAACGCTCTGCGCCACGGGGATCCGCGTATCCGAGCTGCAATATTTTACGGTGGAGGCTGTCCGAGCTGGAGAAATCTCCGTCGCGTGCAAGAGTAAGACGCGAAGCATTCTGATCCCCAGGGGGCTGCAAAAGCTCTTATTGCAGTATGCTTGCGGCGCAGGAATCCAAAGCGGGATCATTTTCTGCACCCGAACCGGCCGATCCCTAAACCGCAGCAATATCTGGTCTGCCATGAAGCGGCTGTGCGTGCAGGCAAACGTAAATCCGGACAAAGTGTTTCCTCACAATCTGAGAAAGCTCTTTGCCCGGACTTTTTATCAGGTGGAAAAGGATATTGCAAAGCTGGCGGACCTGCTCGGTCACAGCAGCATCAACACGACACGCATCTACATCATGTCCACCGGAGCGGAACATCGGCGTCAGCTGGAGCGATTGCAGCTGCTAGCACAGCGTACTACATAATTTTTCTTATGTAGTAGACGCGCCGACCGAACGGTCAGACTGCGCCCACTATTTATTAGGAACAATAACACTTTTTATTAAATTCTTCAAGTCTAAATCGTAGATTTATCATTCAAAAGCCATAATTCGTCCACGTCAGGCAAATAGAACGGCATGGAAAATCGACCAATGAACCTGTATTTTTCATTGGTCTGTTTTTTTGCGCCCGTTTGGGCGTGGCTTGCGTTCCAGTGCAGCGTTTGGTCGTTCATCCTCACGCATTCTCCCATGCGCGTCTACTACATAAGAAAAATTATGTTCTATGGGGCAATCGATATGACCGCACAGACAATGCGTAACGCGCGCAAAAATTGCCATCGGCTATCATATCGGTCATTTGCGCGCGGAAGAAACAACGCCCCAGTACAAAAACGGATACACCGTCCAGCGCTGTCGCTGTGACTGCGGCGGGGAAATTGACGCGCCTTTGCACCAGCTTACAGCGGGCTACCGGAAAAGCTGCGGCTGCTTGCAGGAAAAGCAGCTTCTGGAAAATCTCAAGCTCTGCGAGGGAACCTCTGTCGCCATTCTGGAAGCAAACAGAGGGTGGTTGCTCCCCACCAACGCCAGCGGCGTGACCGGTGCTTACCGGAACAGGCGCACCGAAAGGTGGTGCGCACAGATCACTTTCAAATGAGAAACGTATTATCTCGGTGTGTATGAAAAAAGACGATGCCATCGGGGCGCGAAAACGCGGCGAGGGATTGCACGAGAATTTTATCGCGTGGTACTACGCCACGCACCAATTGACAGAAGGAAGGCCATAGTCGTATGAGCGCAGAAACGCGCGGAATGACGCTGAAAGAATACTGCATCAGAAGCCGCCGCGCGGAGCTGCTGCAGCAATGGCACTACGCAAAAAATGATGGTCTGACCCCGGACACAGTTACTTGCCATTCGCGGCAGAAGGTCTGGTGGATTGACCGGCTGGGGCATGAATGGCAGCAGGAGATCTACAGCCGCACGGCGCTCTGCAGGGGTTGTCCATTCTGCGCCGGGCGGGAGGTTCTTGCGGGCTTTAACGATTTAGCCTCGACGCACCCGGCGCTGAGTGCGCAATGGGACCAGGAAAAAAACTTTGATCTGACGCCGCAGATGGTGACGGCCGGAAACAGCCACAAGGCCTGGTGGCGCTGCGAAAAGGGGCATAGCTGGCAGGCAACGATTGCCTCCCGCACCTCCGGCTGCGGCTGCCCGGTCTGCGCGAACCGGAAAATCCTGCCCGGTTTCAATGATCTCGCTACAACCCATCCGGCGCTTGCTGCCGAATGGCACCCAACAAAAAACGGCGACCTCACGCCGCAGAAAATCAGCTACGGCTACGACAAAAAGGTTTGGTGGCGCTGTACCAACGGTCACGAATGGCAGGCTGCCCCGAAAACGCGCGTCCGCATGGGCGCTGGCTGTCCGATCTGCGCAAACGATGTGGCGCAGGCAGGCTATAACGACCTTACCACGCTGTTTCCCGCTGTCGCCGCCGAATGGCACCCAACAAAAAACGGAAACCTCACGCCATCGCAGGTCGTGTCCGGCAGTCATCAGACAGTCTGGTGGCGGTGTTCGCTTGGTCACGAATGGAGAGCAGAGATCGTGGACCGGACGCGGGGTACCAATGGCTGCCCGTACTGCGGAAACAAGAAAGTGCTGGCAGGCTTCAACGATCTTGCAAGCATCGAACCGGAAGTTGCCGCCGAATGGCATCCGATGCTCAATGGTGCGCTCACGCCCGAAATGGTCACAGCAGGCAGCAACCGCAAGGTCTGGTGGATCTGTCCGGATGGGCATGTCTGGCGCACGGCGATCTCGAACCGCACGAATGCAAAGAAGCGCACCGGCTGCCCCGTCTGCGCCGGAAATGTCAGCCAGAAGCACCGCCATCTGTCTTTTTCGCCGCAGACGGAATCGGAACGGAGGCGTGCATGAGACAGAGTTTCTTTGACTATTGCAGGCAATATCACAAAGAAGCGCTGCTGGACGAATGGGACACAGAACACAATCTCCCAATGACGCCGCAGACGGTCACCTATGGCAGTCACAAATCTGCATGGTGGCGGTGCGAAAACGGCCATGAATGGAAGGCGGCGATCTATACCAGAATCGCCGGCGCCCGCTGCCCCTACTGCACAGGGCGGAAGGTTATGGTGGGCTTCAACGACCTCGCCACACAATCCCCGGAGCTGGCGCGGCAGTGGGACTACCGGAAAAATGCGCCGCTCGTTCCGGCGGACATCAGCGCCGGAAGTCATAGATCCGTCTGGTGGCGCTGCGAAAAAGGACACAGCTGGCGCGCAAGCATCCATTCCCGTTCTTCCGGGTGCGGCTGTCCGATCTGCGCCGGGAGGCAGATTCTCGTTGGAGAGAACGACCTTGCGACGGTGGATCCGGAGCTGGCACAGGAATGGGACACGGCGCGCAACGGCAAACTGACCCCGCAGGACGTTCTGCCGGGGACAAAGAAAAAGGTCTGGTGGGTCTGCGGACATGGGCACCACTGGCAGGCTGCGATCTCCGCGCGAACGCACAGCCGGAACGGCTGCCAATATTGTACCGGAAAACTGGTGCTGCCCGGCTTCAACGACCTTGCGTCACAAAATCCGGTGCTTGCTGCGCAGTGGGACACGGAACGAAACGAAATGTTCACACCGCAGCAGGTCACGCTGACCAGCAACCGCAAGGCGTGGTGGATTTGCGAAAAGGGACACAGCTTTCAGGCAGTGATTGCGTCCCGCGCAAACGGGACCGGCTGCCCGTACTGCACAAACAAAAAGGTGCTGGCAGGCTTCAATGATCTGGCGACCGTCAAGCCGCGCATCGCCGCCGAGTGGCACCCAACGCTCAATGGCGCACTTACGCCGGAGATGGTCACAGCGGGCAGCACAAGAAGAGTTTGGTGGGAATGTCCGCTGGGGCATGTCTGGAAGGCCGTCATTTACTCAAGAACCGGCGCAAAAAAATGCGGCTGCCCCGTCTGCGCGGGAAAAACAAAAGCCGCAAGCGTATAAAAAGCATCCAGTACTTCCTGCGTCAGTAATACAGATTCACTGAATTTCTCCCCCCCATGCACCATACGGTGACCTACGGCATTGATTTCGTCCAAAGACTTGATGGCTCCATATTCAGGGCTTGTCAAAGTGTTCAGGATAAATTCCACACCTACGGTATGCTCTGGAATGTCCCTCTCAAGAACTTTCTTCTCGCCACTGGGCAAGGTGAACTTCAGGAAAGAGTCCTTCAAACCAATTTTTTCGATACCACCCTGTGCGATCACTTCTTTATGATCCATATCAAACAATTTATATTTGATAGACGAGCTACCGCAGTTCAATACTAAAACTTTCATGATATTAATTTTGAATTATTTATTATGTTTAGCTGCAATAGCTTGGTTTGCAGTAATTGCAATCATACGATAAACATCTTCGATGGAGCAACCGCGTGACAAATCGTTTACTGGGCGAGCAATACCTTGCAAGATCGGACCAACCGCATCGGCATGTCCCAAACGCTGTACCAACTTGTAAGAGATATTACCTACCTCAAGACTCGGAACAACCAACACATTTGCATTGCCTGCAATGGCAGAACCCGGAGCTTTGCTGGCGCCTACCTCAGGAACCAGCGCTGCATCAGCCTGCAATTCACCGTCAATAGCAATGTCAGGAGCCAGTTCTTTAGCAATTTTCAAGGCTTCCACCACTTTGTCCACCACTTCGTGTTTTGCAGAGCCCTTCGTAGAAAAACTCAACAATGCCACCTTGGGATCAAGGCCTGCAACAGCCTTAGCCGTACGTGCTGTACAAACAGCGATCTGTGCCAGCTGAGAAGCATCAGGAACCGGAGTTACAGCAACATCTCCCATTACCAGAACACCGTTCTTTCCATACTCAGGAGCATGTGTCAACAGCAACATCGCACCAGAGACACAAGTAATGCCCGGAGCTGTCTTGATTATCTGCAAAGCCGGACGAAGCACATCGCCGGTAGTATTGCGTGCACCTGCCAACTGACCGTCGGCATCGCCGTTCTTGATAATCAAACAACCCAAGTAAAGCGGATTGGTAACCAATTTGCGGGCTTCTTCAATAGTCATGCCTTTTTTCTTACGCAGTTCGAACAGCAGCTGTGCATATTCTTCCTGCTTCGGATTGTTCTCCGGATCAATAATAGTAGCCTTGGAAATATTACCAAGTCCCCACTCTGTTGCGCAAGCGTTGATTTCAGCAGGATTGCCCAAAAGAATGAGGTCTGCAATACCGTCTGTCAAAATTTGATTGGCAGCTTTCAATGTGCGTTCTTCCGTACCTTCAGGAAGAACAATGCGTTGGCGATCGGCTTTCGCACGCTCTAAAATTTCATTAATTAATCTTTGCATGATATTTTAATTGTGTATAAGAATCGGTAGTTCGTGTTATTCACTGCGCAAAAGTACACAATTTTGCAATATCCACATTGCAATTCTAAGCCTTTTTCCATACCAAACGAGAATTATTATAATATTTAACACTAACAGATGATTTACGGTATAGTTCCTCATTTCAAATAGCTAACTTTGCAGCGTTTTCCTAGTTTTCAATTAGGTAGGTATTATTTAATAATCAGGTATTATGATCCGTCAATGCGCTATTCTTTTCGGATGTCTGGCCTTAGGTGAATTGATTGTATTCTTAACGGATATCAAACTCCCCTCCAGCATCATCGGCATGCTGCTGCTCACCCTTTTCTTAAAATTAGGTTGGATAAAACTGCACTGGGTGCAGGGGATGTCCGATTTTTTAGTAGCCAACCTGGGCTTTTTCTTCATTCCGCCCGGTGTGGCCCTTATGCTTTATTTTGATATTATTGCCGCCGAATTCTGGCCCATTGTCACCGCATCGTTAATCAGCACTCTATTGGTGCTTGTTGTTACCGGGTGGGTTCACCAACTAACGCGTAAAATCAAATGAACTTTCTGGAAAACGAATTCTTCCTGCTGGCTATTACTTTCGGGATATTCTTCTTAGCCAAGCTGCTTCAAAAGAAGACAGGAATCATGTTGCTGAATCCCATTCTGCTGACCATCGCCATACTCATTATTTTCCTGAAGATGGCGAATATCAGTTACGACACATATAATAAAGGAGGGTATCTGATTGAATTCTGGCTCAAACCGGCGGTAGTCGCATTAGGTGTACCTTTGTATCTGCAACTGGAAACTATCAGGAAACAGTTGTTGCCTATTCTGCTTTCACAACTGGCGGGATGCATTGTAGGAGTTATTTCCGTAGTTCTGATAGCCAAGTTGATGGGAGCGTCCGACGAAATTATTTATTCATTAGCCCCCAAATCCGTAACCACCCCGATAGCCATGGAAGTTACGAAGTCGATAGGAGGCATCCCTGCACTGACTGCCGCCGTAGTGGTTTGCGTTGGTCTGCTGGGTGGAATATTAGGGTTTAAAACCATGAAAATCACCCACATCGGAAGTCCCATGGCACAGGGTCTCTCCTTGGGAGCTGCCGCACATGCGGTCGGTACATCGGCAGCAATGGACATCAGTAGTAAATACGGTGCATTTGCCAGCCTCGGACTTACACTTAACGGGATTCTCACAGCTTTATTAACGCCAACAATTTTGCGATTGTTAGGGCTGCTCTAACAAAATCATCCTATTTTTGTTATTATATTCTTAAACCAATAGAGATAACGTATGATTCAATTTAAAGATATTGAACTAGAAGACAAAGAACTTATAACTTCCTTTACCCTGAATAGCCCACGACAGAACTGTGATCTGTCATTTTCCAACTTATGCAGTTGGCGTTTTTTATATAATACGAAATTCGCTGTTATGGACGGTTTCCTGTTATTGAAATTTTGGGCCGAAGGAGAGCTTGTATATATGATGCCTATCGGCAACGGCGATTTAAACAAGGTACTGAACGCACTGATAGAAGATGCCAACCGGGAAGGCGAACCCTTTTGCCTGTTGGGTATCTGCGCCGGAATGTGCGCCGAATTAGAAACTTTTATGCCCGGCAAATTCCAGTTCACAGCAGACAGAGATTACGCCGACTATATATACCTGCGCTCTGACCTTGCCACCCTATCCGGCAAGAAATTCCAGGCAAAGCGGAATCATGTCAACAAATTCAGGAAAACATATAATTATAAATACACCCCGATAACTGCCGACCGTATTCAAGAGTGCCTTGATTTGGAAGCAGAATGGTGTAAAGCAAATAACTGTGACCAGCATGAGGGAACCGGCAACGAGCGTCGTGCACTGATATACGCTCTTCATAATTTTGATGCATTGGGACTGACCGGCGGCATCCTTCATGTAGAAGACAAAATCGCAGCCTTTACCTTCGGCATGCCTATCAACCAAAACACATTTGGAGTGCATGTAGAGAAAGCTGATACCAATATAGACGGTGCTTATGCCATGATTAATTATGAGTTTGCCAACCATATTCCGGAACAATATATCTACATCAACCGGGAAGAGGATTTGGGGATTGAAGGATTACGAAAAGCAAAACTATCTTACCAACCCGCCATAATCCTTGAAAAGTATATGGCTTGCTTAAAGGAACGGCCGGTAGGGGCTTTCAAGTGGTAATACGATAGGATAAGCGCTAAGTTATAGTGAAGTATACAATGTGATGACAGAGGAATGAAAAGATGCGGGAACAGGTAAAAAAGTTATGGAAACTTTGTTTTAACGACAGCGACGAATTTACAGAGATGTACTTCCGCCTGCGCTACAACAATGAAGTTAACATCGCCATTCAAAGTGGTGAGGAGGTGATTGCCGCCCTGCAAATACTGCCCTATCCCATGACTTTCGGAGGGAAAGAGATCAGTACAGGCTATGTGTCGGGAGCTTGTACACATCCCGACTACCGGAATCGTGGAGCTATGCGCGAACTTCTATCACAGGCATTTGCCCGCATGCAACAGAACGGAGTCGCCGTTTCCACTCTGATTCCGGCAGAGCCCTGGCTATTCGACTATTATGCCGGTACCGGCTATGCACCTGTATTTAAATATGCCTCCACCACCTTTACCGCTTCGGACAAAACCAACTCCAACGAAACGGTTGTTTTGGAAAAAGCCAACGACTATCAGGAAGACATATACAGTTACTTAAACCGGAAAATGAGAGAACGGCCTTATTGCATCCAACATACCGAAACAGACTTTCGGGTTATTCTTTCTGATTTACAACTAAGCAAAGGGCATGTTTACACACTAAATCAAAGTGGCAGAATCTTGGCATTAGCCATTGCATATCCGGCAGGAAGCGTTTGGCACGTAGGGGAAATCGTTGCGGAGACACCCGATATGCGTACATTATTACTACAACGTATTTGCAAACTGTTGCACATCCCGTCCATTCAAGTATCCGCCCCGCCGGCAGAAGAACAAGAAGGCCTGCAACCACTGGGCATGGCACGCATCATCAATGCCAAAGAAATACTGCAACAATATGCCGCCGGACATCCGGAACTGGAAATGAGCATTGCCCTTACCGACCAGCAACTCAGTACCAACAGCGGCTACTATTACCTGAACAACGGTAAATGTATGAGTAGTGCCAAACGTCTGCCGGGCAGGCATTTGGCACTCACTATCGGCGAGCTTGCCGAGAAAATATTATCGCCATTACACCCCTATATGAGTCTAATGCTAAATTAGCAGGTTACAATCCGCTGAAGTCTACTCCTTCGAACACCAAGGAAGGAATACGCCAGGATGAAGACATACGAGCGTCATTGCCCACAGCAACCAAGGAAGCCCAAAGCGTTATCATATTACCCGTCACATTCATCTCACTGATTGGCTGGGTCAGCTTGCCGTTTTCAATCAAGAATCCCTCAATGCCATACGAGAAATCTCCCGAGCTGCTGTTGCAGTTACCTCCGTTAAAGCCTGTGACCAAAATACCTTTCTGTACATCGGCAACCAAACCGTTCAGGTCTTTGCTTCCCGGCTTAAGCACCAACAGAGAAGGAGAATTAACGGTAGATCGGAAGAGCGTCGTGTAGGGAAAGAGTGTAGATCTCGGTGGTCGCCGT
>OGKS01000655.1_pt1 | contig 18738 bp, 18 predicted proteins | sample 1572491 | NCBI WGS metagenome assembly OGKS01 (sample SAMEA2582153, study PRJEB24529) | metagenome | biome: Human gut stool | place: China | collected 2011
AAAAGAAGCAACGCAGGAGAGCGAATGCAATGAAAAAGATACTCTTTGTGTGTCACGGCAATATCTGCCGCAGCCCAATGGCCGAGTTCGTGATGAAGGACTTGGTGAGGAAAGTTGGAATGACTTCACAATTCAAGGTTGCGTCGGCGGCTACCAGCCGGGAAGAAATCGGCAATCCGGTCTATCCGCCGGCACGGCGCAAGCTGGCGGAGCATGGGATCTCCTGCGATGGCCACGCGGCGCGACAACTCACCAATCAGGACTACGGCAAGTACGATCTGCTGATCGGCATGGACAGCGCGAACCTGCGGAATATGCAGCGCATCTGCGGCGGCGATTATTCAGGCAAGATGTCCCTCCTGATGGACCGTACCGACCATCCCCGCGATGTTGCCGACCCATGGTACACCGAGGACTTCGATGCAATATGGAGGGATGTGCTGGAGGGGTGTCAGGGATTACTTGATTCCATAATCAGAAAAGAGGAATAATATGGAAGCAACAAAAAAGACAACATCTATAACTGTTCAGGATGTTCCCGTGACGATTATGAATGTTGATCAGCGGGACTACATCAGCCTGACCGATATGGCAAAAGCCCGTACCGATGCAGGACGTGCCGCCGATGTCATTAAAAACTGGCTCCGCGCCAGATCCACGCTGGAATTCCTCGGAACGTGGGAGATCATGTACAACCCGAATTTCAAAGTGGTCGAATTCGACCACTTTAAGAGCGAGGCTGGCTTGCACACTTTTACGCTCAGTGCGAAAGAATGGATTGAAAAAACAAATGCAGTCGGTATCTATGTGCAGGCGGGGCGCTACGGCGGAACCTATGCCCATAAAGATATTGCATTTGAGTTCGGCTCCGCAATCAGTCCGGTATTCAAACTTTATCTGCTGAAAGAATATCAGCGACTGAAAGATGCGGAAAACGACCGACTCAAACTGGAGTGGAGCGCAAAGCGTTTCCTTTCAAAAAACAATTACCTAATCCACACGGACGCTGTGAAAAATTATGTCCTGCCGCAAAGCAACTACACGAAAAACACGGAATGGCTGGCATATGCGGATGAGGCTGACTTGCTGAATGTAGCTCTGTTTGGCTGCACGGCGAAAGCGTGGCGTGAAGCCAATCCAACGCTGGCGAAAAACAGCAACATCCGTGATTACGCATCCATTGCCGAATTGACCGTTCTCTCCAATCTGGAGACACATAATGCGGAGCTGATCAAGAGTAGAATGGAGAAGAAAGAGCGGTTTGAAGCGCTGCGGCAAATCGCTCAGTATCAGCTTCGAGTCCTGGCTGAAGCGGAGAAAATCAAGGAATTGCCCACACTTGAAGATAAGTCCTGATATGCCGGCTAAACCAGTAATCAGATGAAAATGAGATTTCATCGGAGACATGAAACCGAAAACTGTTGTATTGCCGATGAGTGAAGAAAAATATCCGAATTGAAGCCGCCTGACACGAAAAAAGCCTTGAAACGCAAGTTTCAAGGCTTTTTTGCTGCCCTGAAACGCTGTTTAGCCTTATTTTGACCCTTTATAAATTGAGAACATTTGTAATGAAGCCTTCCATACGCTGCGCGCTGACCGAGCGCATATCGTCTGTGAAATGACCGTAGACATCAAGGGTGAAAGCGGCGGTTGCGTGACCAAGATTGCTCTGCACGGTTTTGATGTCATCACCGGCACGGATGCAGTTCACGGCGTAGGTATGACGAAGATCATGTATCCTCGCGTCGGGAAGGCCAATGCGTTTCACGATACGTTTGAAGCTGTCGAAGATTGCACGGTAGGAGACATAGCGTCCAAACTCATTGGTGAACACCAAGCCGCTGTCTTCCCACATGGGGCCTGCCAGCAATCTTTGCTCGGCCTGCTGCGCCTTTTGCATTTGCAGCAGTTTCATCACATAGGGTGCGGGTGCGATGGTGCGGCTCCTGTTGTTCTTCGGCGGGGAGAAATAGTATGTTCCGCCTTTCCGCTGACTTCTACGGAGCTGCTTATTGACGAGAATCGTACCCTTTTCAAAATCAACACAGTCCCACATCAGGCCGAGCAATTCACCCTCGCGCAAGCCGGTGAAGAGATCGACGGTGAGCGGAATTTCATATTTGCTGCCTTTTAGGAGATTCAAAAGCTGAGCGGTCTGTTGGTCGGTCAGCGGATGGATCTCCTTTTTGACAATTTTGGGCAAAACACACGCAGTCGTCGGATTGTAGCGGATGTAGTTGAGAAGGACGGCTTGTTGGAGAGCTTTGTGCAGTACACCGTGAATGTTCTTGATGGTTTTGGCGTTTAGCGCAGGCTGCCCGTCATGTTCCTGCGAAAGAGAGTTATAAAGGTGCTGGATTGTGTGCGCCTTCAGACTTTCAAGCGGGATATTGCCGAGCGCAGGCCGCAGATACAGCTTGGCCTGTCGCTCGTAGAGGTACGCCGTAGAATCCTTGACGCCAATTTGATAATCTGCCAACCATATATCGAGCCATTCATTCACAGTCATTTTGCATGGCTCCTGATAGGATCCGTTGTCAATCTCCGCAGTAATGGCGGTGAGCTTTTGCCTGACCTCCTTCTGCGTCTTGCCGTAGACCGATTTTTGAATTTGCTTTCCCGTTCCGGGGTTAATACCGAGGGTATAGCGTGCTTCCCAAAGCCCGTCAGGGCGCTGACGGATCGTGCCGCCGCCCTTGGCTCCTTTTGTCTTTCGCGTTGCCAATGTTACCTCCTGTTCTTCTGAAATCATAAAACGGCCAGTCAGTCCGTTGTTTTATCGCTGTTTGTCACTGTCGAGCCACGCCACAAAATCTTCAAGGGACAGCTTGCCCGCTACGCAGGCATCGCGCTTTTCCCGCGCCTCTGCCGCCCATTTGTCAAATTCCTCGCGTGTCATCAGACCGTAGCGAATGCGGGCGTTGTGAGCCTTGTAGGAGCGCTTATACTCCTTGATAGCAGGCTCACTGAAGATCTTTTTCTCATACAGCCGGACGGAGCCCATCTCCTTGCAGGTCTTCTCTGAGCCGGGGATCACGCGGGAGCAGTATTCCTGCTTGTAGTTCCCTGTGATGCCGAACAGCTTGCCGCAGAATTTGCAGGTGCGGAAGCGGAGATTCATGTCTAAATAGCGGCAGAGCAGGAAACAGATCAGGTCGCTCACACTCTCCGTATTCAGCACCTCTGCTGTAATTGCTGTTGGCTCGGAAAATGTCCCAAAATTCAGCAGATCATCGTAGGGATAGGGGACATTGCCGCCGGAATAGACAGCCTCCAAATGTAGCCGGCCATATGAGAGCTGCGGAAAATTGTCCGTATCTGCACCCTGCTTTTCAAGGTACGCTTTCCGCATATCGCCATTATCTTCAGACTCCAGTACACAATGGGCAATGGTCTTCAGCTTCGGCTGCCATGCGCGGTATTCCCCCATCATGTGCTCAATTTCATCGGTACTGAGAGCTTTGCCGTTTTCGGCATTGATCTCTAACCGTTCCAAGGCGGCGGCCAGCGGCACATAGAGCGGGTTATCGCTGAGCCAGAGCTTGGATAGGTCAAATAACCCTCGCAGGGATTGCTCACGCGCCTGCCCTGCATTGATCGGGTCCACGCGCATCTTTACCGCGTTTAGATCGCTCTCAAAGTGCTTCAGATCATCATAGAGAAAGTCCGTGATCACAGAACCGAGTGGCACAGACTTGTGCCAGAGCGGAGAATAAGAAAATTTTCCCGCCTTGTCTACGGTGCGCAGCTCGAAATATTCCGATTTCTTATCCGTATATGTCGCTGCCCACAATTTTTGATGTGGGTGCGGATAGCTTTTTCCAGGGAGCATAGGAGTCCTCCTAAATAGACTGATAACATAATTACAAAAAGAATCTATTGACAAATATTGTGCCGATAGATATATTGCAATCAATAGACGACTTAATGGTAATAATATATATCAAGAAGTCTATTGTGTCAAGAACAATTTTTGAAGGAGGTCTTACATGAACAACAACTATGAAAATCTTCCCGCGGTGCTAAATGCCAATCAGCTCGCGGCGGCGCTGGGCATCTCGCGTGCGGGAGCGTATCAGCTCCTCAACACGGGGACCTTTCCCACGCTGCGCATTGGCAAGCGGCTGCTTGTGCCGAAGGACAAGCTCATCGACTGGATCGAGCAGAACACAGGCGGTGGGAATGCGAATTGAAAAAGAAACGACTGCCCCGATTCCATCTGTTGCACCAGATGGGGAGCAGCCGTCTGCGCTTGCACGCACAGACAGTATAACAGACATTGAAGAAACGCACAAGCAGTTTGGAAAGATGCGGGTGATGACCATGCCAGAGCTGATGGAAACGCGCTTTCCGCTTCGTCCTGCGGTCATCGAAGGACTGCTGCCGGCGGGGACTTATCTCCTCGCCGGCGCGCCGAAGATCGGCAAGTCCTTTCTCGTTTTGCAGATGGCCTACCAGGTGAGCATGGGCGAGCCGTTTCTCGGCTTTTCTTCCCGGCAGGGTACGGTTTTGTATCTTGCCTTAGAGGATACCTGTGAGCGATTGCAGAAGCGTCTGGCACAGATGACGGAGCAGGACAGTGAGCACTTGATCCTCTCCGTCTTTTCCGAAACACTGGACGAAGGCTTGACGGAACGGTTGAGCGACTTTTGGAGTGAGCACACGGACACGGTACTTATCATTATTGACACGTTACAGCGGGTGCGGAGCCGGACGCCGGATGGCGGCAGCTATGCCGCCGACTATGATACGCTGGCAAGGCTGAAGGAGTTTTCCGATACCTTCGGCGTCACCGTGCTGGTCGTTCACCATACGCGCAAGGAGGGCGCAGAGGACGTGTTCAACATGATCTCCGGCACCAATGGCTTGATGGGCGCGGCAGACGGCGCGCTGCTCTTACATAAAGATAAGCGCACAGCCTCGGACGCTGTTTTGGAGGTGGTCGGGCGTGACCAGCCGCAGCTCCGACTGCATCTCCGGTTTGCTGCTGCGCATCTGCGTTGGGAACTGCTCGAGGCGGAAACAGAACGTTACAGAGAACCTCCATGCCCGCTGCTCGAAGTTCTTTCCCAGCTGGTAAACAAAGAAAACCCGTCGTGGAACGGCACGGCGACGGAGCTTGCGCAATGTCTTTCCAAGATGGACAGCAGCCAAAGCTTTACGCCGAACTGGATCGTGCGGACACTGAACGCGCAGCAGGATACGCTGCTGCGGAAATACGACATTCACTATGTTGCCCACCGCACGAGAGAGCGCAAGAGCCTTTCGCTGCGGTGGGACGGTGTACGGTAATGTACGGTATGTACGGTAAAAATGGGAGTGGGGGTATCCCCTCAAAATACCGTACATTATCGGACATACCGTACACCGATAAGGTCATTTTCCGTGACGTGAGGCGGCGGGAAATGACCGCTTGAGGGAGTCCAGAGGGAACGGTTGGCACACGGACTTTGGTACAAAGTCTAGTGTGTTATACCCATCACGACGGGGGACGGGAAAACTGCGCGGGGACGTCGCTCCCCGCGCAGCTTTGACCGGGCCGAAAAAGAAGGACGACAGATGACGGTATCGTCATCTGTCGGGCGCACTTTTTCAGAAAGTCGTGATGGGGATTCTCCGCTCCCTCGTCCCCAAAACGATAACAGGAGGAACAACGATGGCTTACGCCATTTTACGATTTGCAAAGCGAAAGGGCGGTGCTGCTAAGGCCATTGCTGCCCACAATGAGCGGACAAAGGAAGCATACGCCAGTAATCCGGACATTGACAAAAGCCGCACCGTGCAGAACTATCATTTGATCGCGCCGCGTTGGAGCTACGGGCAGGAGATCCGGCACCGCATCAGGATGGCGGGCTGCCGGGTACGCAGGGACAGCGTGAAATTTGTGGAGGCTTTGATCACGACCAGCCCGGAGTTTGCAAAAGCACATGAATCAGAAATGCCGGAGTATTTTGAGCGGGCGCTCGGCTTTCTCAAAGAGCGCGTGGGCGAGGAGAATATCTTTTCCGCCGTGGTGCACATGGATGAGAAAACGCCGCACCTGCATCTGTGCTTTGTGCCGCTGACGAAGGATAATCGGCTGTCAGCCAAAGAAATTCTCGGCAACAAGAAGACGATGATCCAATGGCAGGACGACTTTTACGCTTGTATGGCGGAGCGGTGGCCGGAGTTGGAGCGCGGCACACCTGCCGTAGAAACGAAGCGTAAGCATCTGACGCCTCAGTGGTACAAGAAAGTGACAGCGATGGACGCCAAGCTGGAGAAGCTGGAAACGCCTTGAATGGTATCAATGTACTGAACGCAGGCAAAAAGCGCGAGGAAGCCGTTGCGCTGTTGGCACAGCTTTTGCCAGAGGTGGAGTCCTTTCAAGCGGAGATCCAGCGGATGCAGGAGGCCGTGTCACGATCGCTCTCCATGCAGCGATGCAGCGCCGAAGAAAACGAAGCGCTGAAGGGCGAGCTGACCGCCGAGCGCCGCAAGAGCGCCGAGCAGCGCGCGAAGCTTGCTGTGCTGGAGGAGCGTTACAAACGGGCAGAAAAACTATTGAGTAAGGTGCCGTCAGATCTCTTAGAAAACAATCTACAGATAAGCAATCAAAATGAAGAGAGGTAACGCTATCAGATGCTTTCTTGCGCGATGCGGATGAATTATTCGATGACGCTCCACTGGTAGGCGCGCTTGAGGTATAAAAAATTGTTTATTACGCTTTTAAGTGAACATAGAGTAAATAAACGGTTATAAGTCTAAGTGCCTAAAGAAAACGAGATTATATCGACCACAATTACCACCATTCCATATTGTTATGATTTAGGTCTTCAACGCCGTCTGGGAGGACAAGGAGTTCATCCTCTAGCCGACAACCACCGACACCGGTATGATACAGCCCAGGCTCTAATGTGATAACCATGCCAGCAACAAGTCTTGTTTTGTCTCCATATGCGAGTACCGGAGGCTCATCTACGCCGAGACCGATTGCATGGCCAACCAATGTTGCATCGCCGCCATACGCTCTGGTATGGTTATGCATAAAGCCATTATCATAGGCGAGTTGCCCTGTAATCTTTTCAACGGCTTCAGCAGGGACACCGGCTTTCATAGCGGCAGCACCGTTACGAAACATTTTCAATGCTACGTCAAGGACCCGACGCTGCTCTGCAGAGGCACGTCCGACGACGGTTGAACGGCAGACATCAATCATATAGCCTTGATATTTACCGTTGATTTCCATGTGGACCATGTCACCGTCTTCAATAACCTTTTGGCTAGCGAATTCTAACTCATACGGGGTTTCGGAGCGCCATCCAGACTGGCAGGTAGCAAACGCACCAGTTACACCGCGCTTACTTAACTCTCGCGTAATAAACTCATAGACCTCCCACTCCGTCAGACCGGGGCGAAGATGGTTGCGTAAGAGCCGCGCGACCTCGTCTGCAATCTCCGCACCGGTGCGGAGATTGCGAAGCTCATAGCAACTTTTTGCGGCACGAAAATTCATCACAATATCGTCCGCTTCACGAAAGCGAACTTGTGTCAATTCTTTGCAAAGATCGCGGTAGAGCGAAACTCCCAGAATATCTGTTCCGACAATGCCAATATCTGCCTTTGCCAACCCCATTTGTGTAATACGCTCTCCAATCGCAGCGGGTAAGTCATCTACATAAGTCACATTCGAAATGTACAAATCTTTCTCATAAAACGGGGTAGTCGTCAGTAGAACGGGATCTCCCTCAATTGGGAGGATAATCGCCGAGGCACCGCGGCAACGGAAATTATATCTGCGGGTATGACCAGGCAACATGGGCTGGTGACCGGTAAGATACATTAAATCTCCAACCCTTCTGGGGGCTAGCCCATAGACAATAAGCGCTGAAAAGCCTCTTTTAATAGCCTCATCTCGCACCTTTTCTATACGGGAAGCATATTCAATCTTCAGTTCATTTTCCATGAATTTGTCCTCTCTTAAGCAATCTCTGCTGTGCTAATGTCAACCTATCCACAGACCAAATCACGTATGCACTTGCGGTCGTTAATTGGCTCGATCCAATAGGTTTGATTTGGCTCAAGCTTAGCAACACAGCCTAATACGGCCTTTCCGTTTAGACGGATGGCACAAGCGCCGCATCGCCCCATTCTGCATAGGCATGTCGGATAAGCCACGCTTCTGTCTAGAGTTTCATAAATCGTGCGAATTGCAGACAAAGCATTCATGCCATTCTCAAAAGGAAGCTTATATTCCGATATTCGTCCGCCTCGGTCGAGACAAATTGTTACCATTTCATCATTCATGATTGCTCCTCCGCATTGCGACGGTAAGTCTTATAATAATTTCCTACCTTCTGGACGTGCGTTACATAAAGCTTAGAATCCTCATTCTGATAGTCTGTTCGATAGTGGCTGCCCCGACTTTCCGTACGTTCTTGCGCGGAAAGCGCAACAGCCTGTAAGCAGTCACAAATATTTTCTATGCTTAGTGCGTCAAGCCATTCTCGATTATAAATACGATCCTGACAACTCAAACGTACCCTGGGGATCATTTTTCTTGTATTCTTTACTACAGATAATGCTTCTGCAAGCTTTTCTCCGTTCCGAATTGGGCCAATTGATTCCCATGCCGTTTTTTGCAAGCTTTTTTTCAAGGTTAAAGCATCCTCTCCATCCCGAGAAGAAAAAAATGCCTCACATTTGTCAAAATACGAGGAGCCAGGCGCTTCAGAAAATCTTCGTACTGCCGCATCTGAGGCAGCTACCTGTCCAGCAATATTTCCCATTGCAATGATTTCTGCCATGGCGTTTCCGGACAGTCGATTGGCTCCATGCAAACCACCAGAGCATTCACCTGCGGCATACAGCCCTGGAAGCGTCGTCCTGCAATTTCGATCGATTGTAATGCCACCACACCAAAAGTGCGCAGCAGGCGCTGCCTCAACCGCATCGCGACGCAAATCAGGAAGGAAGTTTTTAGGGTCAAAACTCTTAAAGCCAAGCCCTGATTCATACCATTGCTGATAGTAGGTGAAAAGATTGTCAGGCAGATGTTTTACAGAGACCCAAACCCCGCCGTTAGGACCGCCGCGCCCCTCCAAAAGTTCTTTGGCAACGGCAATCGCAAGCTTATCTCTCGTCGTTTTTTCGGCTCGTTCAGGGTCTGCCTTTAACATAAAACGTTCGCCCTCGCGATTATACAAGTGTGCGCCAGAGCGGCACACAAGAATGTAAGAATAGTTGTTGCCCAACAATGCTGTAGGTGCAGCACATCCAAGCATAAAAGTCTGAAACTCCATATCTCGCAGATCCGCGCCCGCACGCAAGGCCATTGAGATACCGTCACCAAGTAAATCATTTGGGGCCGTTGTGACGGGGAAAACATTCATTGCGCCACCAGTTGCTAATACAACGCTTTTGGCGGAAATAGACAAATATTTGCCAGTTTTAAGATCGAGTCCCCATGCGCCACATACAACGCCGTCTCTTTTGCACAAATCGAGGAGAACAGCGTGTTCCAGAATTTGAATGTTATTGCGTTGCTTAACCTGCCCGAGCAAAGTTGTAGCAAAGTTGTGCCCGTTAATGATGACTGCACGCGGATAGCGATGTCCCGGAGAGATGGAGAAATTGGTCGTTTTTGCACCCCATCTTAACATTTCAACCATGCGTGCAGGAATTTCATGCACGAAGCGTTCCACTAGAGCGGGAGCGTTGAGATATGCTCCACCCCTCATAATGTCTTCCATGAAAATTTCTGGGGAGTCCTCGCGATTCCCAGCAAAGCCAAGATCTAAGGCGCTACAGCTGTCAACACTCACATCCGCAACCGCCGTCACCGTGGCACCTGACATACCAACTTTTCCTTTACTTACGAGAAGAACAGACGCTCCCCCGTCGGCGGCCGCTATTGCCGCACGTAATCCGGCACCGCCACTCCCTGCGACCAATACATCCGTTTGGAATATGTCGATGTTTTTCACATTATTTCTCCTTGGTACTTAGAGGAAGGTGTTGTGAAGTACAGCACCTCCCCGTAATTTAGAGATACTTTGCAATAAAGTCGGAAATATTTTTGATTGTAACAGCAATCAAAAGCGCATAGGATGCAAACATTGCACAAATGTAAACTTTTGAGGGACGATACTCACCCATTTCCTTACGCAGAAGCAAGAGAATCGCGAACAAACCTAGCACAGGCATCGCGATGATCGTGCAAGCTGCCGCTACCATCAGTGTCTGAATAGGCGCAGAGCCAAGAACAAGGCCGAGGACACAACCAAATGCGAGCACGCAAGTGGCAACGATTTTCACACCCTTGCTTTCCATTGAATAAGGCTTACCGAAGCCAGAGAGGAGCAATGTTGCAGACATCTGTGCATTGGCAATCATCGAAGACATCGCAGCGCCCAAGAAAGCAAGGCCAATCAGAATATTGGCAGCAGAACCGATAATAGGATTCAGTGCTACGGCAAGATCAGAGACTGACTTGACGGTTAATCCCTGCGGCTTGAGGACTTCAACGCCAACAAAAAGCACCATGATAACCACAATGCCAATAGAACCGACCCCAATCACAGTATCCCAGTTGATGGAACCGTCCTTGAGGTTATCCCTGTTCCATTTCTTTTCCTTACCGAGGTATGTACCGTAAGCCACACCCGGTAGAGAACAGGTCGAGCCAACAAACGCAAGAATGGTCAAGATAGCGGCAGGGTCAGGAATTTGAGGAATTAGCCCGGAGACAGCCCCAGTGATGCTAAAGCCGCCGGAAGCAACCAGAGAGATTAAGAAACAAACGACCATTGCAAGTACGCAATACCGCATAAAGCGTTCAATTGTATGGTAAACATTTTTACCTAAAATAAAGTAAGCTGCCAGTAAAGTCAAGATTACGCCGCCAACTTTCCAGTTTAGCATAGGAAAAACTAAGCTGAGTCCCATGCCGGAACCAGAGAAATTACCTACCTGATATGCAACACTGCCGAACATACAGGTTAAGCCACAGAGCACGCCGACAGCGGGACCGTAAAATTTACGAATGGCTTCGATTGTCGGCATTTCGAGAACAATTGCGGAGGTATAGCAGGCTTTCACATAAAGTGCACGGATTAGAATCGTCAGAATAACCATCCACAGCAAGGCGTAACCATAGGTGGAGCCAAGCTTTGCCGCTGTGGTTAAGGAAGCGGGACCAATGCAAGCGCCAGCCATAATAAGGCCGGGACCCACCATTTTTAAAATACGTTTGAAATTAGAAACGCCGGTTTTCTTCTCGTTTTCGTTCATTTTCTGACCTCCTGAATTTTATTTATAAGCTCACATTTGCCGCTCTGGCCAGCCGCGTCAATATGTTTGCCACAATAAAAAATGGGGTGGTGCTCAGCTGTGCATCCAATCCAGAACAAACTTTTCTAGGATGTCACAATATTTGTATAGAGTATCTTCAACAACGTACTCATTAGGTTTGTGAAAATCAATGCCTTGTGGGCCAAAAAGAATTGTTGGTATGTTGAGGCGGCTAAAAAGAATATTGCCGTCACTCACACTTTGGTTGAGCTGCAGTTGCGGCTTAACATTAAACTGTCCCGCGACATCAAGCAGGCACGTTAATGGTTCAAAGGGCATCTCCAACTGGTAAGATGGGTAGCTCGGAATGCATTGCTCGATTGTTAAGTTTCCATTGCAGTGAAGCCCATCAAATATATTCCGGAGCTCTGAAGTAAAGTGTTCCGCATTTTCGGTTGTCAGCAACTGCTTGTTTAACAGGGCTTCACAGTGATCCGGGATATTGAGACTATAGCCCTTATAACGACTTTCTATTCGAAGCACACAGCATGATGCTGCTTTCCCGTTTTCGTATTGTGGACGATACTTATCATTTAACGCGCAGAGAAAACGGCTCATGCAATCCACTGCATTGATACCTTCCTCCGGATGGGCAGCATGTCCGGAGCATCCTGTAATCGTGAGTTTCAACAGTATCTTTCCGGTTGCGCCTATTACAATGTTATCAAAATGCGGCTCTGCAAATATAGCAAGATCCGCTTTTCCTGCGGTTTTGGCCCAAAGGTTAGCCCCAATTGAATATCGCTCTTCGTCGGAGAGCGCAAGAAAAAGAATCTCGCCATTAAAGTGCTTTCCATGTTGCACAAGTCTACGCAAAACAGTCAAACAAGCTGCTAGACCACCTTTCATATCCCCTGCGCCAAGCCCGTACAATCGTCCATGCTTTTCCGTAAGGTGGTACGGGTTGGTAGCCCATCCGTCTGTGGCTTGAACGGTATCCATGTGTCCACCGAGAATCAACTTCGGGCCGTTGCCGTTCCCCTTTAAAAGGCAAGAAAGATTGCAGGCGTTATCCTCTATCGGCACAAGCTGTGGAGATAAGCCAAATGAACTCAACTCTTTCCAGAGAATCTGTGCAACTTCGTGCTCATGAAGAGAGGCGCTGGGAGCGGCAACGAGATTTGCCAATAAATCTTTACAGTATGCCTGATCACTCATCATGCATCTCTCCCCTGCTCGGCAGATTCCTTATACTGATCTTTGTAAATCGTGCGAGACACACAGTGTTTATCACCCTTCAAAATGTTTTTGACAGGAATGAACTGAATGTTGTTGCTGTAACCCTCACGCAATGCAATATCGACAAGACAGTACAGGTGACCGACTTCGGTCCAATCTTTTTCTTTCCAGACATTGGCGAAGGTACAACTTTCCGTTATGTTGTCGCGATGATCGCTGTAATAATTGCGCGTTAGATCCCAACCAGAAGAAATTGGCATATCGTAATAGCGGTCTAAATTTTCAATGGTAAGAGGCTGACCGTTGGCTAAAACTGAATGAGCAATTGCTTCTCCGCGTGCGTGACCGAAGGCAATAATCGCGCGCGCAATTACATCCTTTGCACCGTCTCCGTAGGTTTCAACAAATTCACGGGTCAAGTAATAGTACAGGTTTGCCATGAGAACAGACATCTGTTGCACAGCATCTTTGACAGTATATGCTTCCATAAAATTATCCCTTCAAAACAATCAAGTAAAGACCGAGCAATTGGTCAAGTTGGGAGATAGCATCACTGATGCGATTTCGATTCTTTACAAGCTGTGTTTCAATCATCCCATACTCCATGCTATCCTGCGGGTATTTGTCGAGTAGCGGTAGTTGCGCCAATAGTGGAACAGGGCTGGACAAAAAGCTGTGTCCATAGCTATCCTGTTGGTATTTATCTACATAAGTCTGCGATACATTTGTCAGTAGACGGCTGACACTCATCAACGCTTCATTGTAGCGGGCAATCAAGCTCGCATCGGATAGGCCAATCGAAATAGCTTGGAGCTTTTGCACCTTAGCCCGAACATTGGAAAGGGCAGAAAGTAAGGATAATAATTCAATGCGGTCGCCATACAGTTGATTCAAAGTAGCAAGATTTTCGCAAAATTTATCGATCTTTTTTTCGAAGTCATACGGTAAAATACGACTGTCTGCCAATTTACAAATCATGGCAAGATGCACCTTTGTGTCAAGAACAAGTGTATCAATATTGCATTTATCCAGATTATCTTTGCAGGTATGATTCCACCAACCGAGTGTTGCACCATGTGCATACGCCATTGCTTCCTTTGTAAAAGACATGCGTTGTGCTACGGCGGGGATACCAATTCCCATGAAGCTCTGATCTCCAATTTTTTTAAGTGTCATTGATCGCAACCCCCCGGGAATCAAAGCATGAACATTATCTGTTGCGAACTGGAGCAACTCGTCAGAGGATTTAATCTCATAAATGCTAGTTTCATCGACGCCAGTCGAGTCAATATGCATATAGCATATGCATTTTTTATTCAGCAGATCCCAATTATGATCGACAAACCATGTAGAACCGGCGGCTTCGGCAATCTCATGACCGTTCCAGAAAACAAAATAAATATCTCGATCTATTTTTTCACGATGCCGAGAAAGAATACGACAGAGTTCTAAAGTTGTTGCATTGCCAGTGGCGTTGCAGGTCACCCCAGGTTGCCAAGCATCAAGGTGTGAACAGATTAGCAACATCTGATCACTCTTGCCATTGCCATGCAGAATTCCGCACGGTTGATGGACCGGTGACCACTGGCGCGTGGAATGCGCGTGGACGTGGACCATTACTCTGCCCTGCCTGCACTGCTCCTTAAGCCAAAGCCCATCAGTGTGTGTAACGCCGACACCAATGATGTCTGGAATCTTGTGCAGTGTTTCCTCTGTTGGGTTGCCCCATACGGCCTTCAATCCACGATGACAGATTACCTTCTCATCATTGCCCCAGTTCATACAGACAATGCCTGCTGCGCCCATCTCATCGGCAATTCTTGCCTTTTCGGGTACGGGAGGAGCGTAAGAAACTTCCACTAATGCTAACTTTCCTTTAATATTTAAAGAGTGGTAGGAATCGTAATCACCATTTCCGACATAAACCAATTCGTAGTCAGCACCTTCGGGCGGTGTAGAGCGAATATGTGCACAGGGCAAACTGTCAAGCCTACGCTTGACTGGCGAAGTTACCTCGAACGACGAAGCAATTGGATTGCTATTATAGGTACGAAACGTTGTGTTTGTGACATCAAGACCGTATTCACGCATACGAGTGGCCACATATTCTGCTGCGAGCTTTTCCTGCTCACTACCAGCAAGACGATATGGCGTATTTTTTGTGAGCCAAGTTACTGTTTTCCATAATTCAGTTCGATCAACTTGATCGACTATACCCCTTATCCAGTTTAAATTTTCACACATTCTCTATACCTCCTGTAAAAGATGCTTGGCAATGAGGGAAGAATCGGTTGCCTGCATGACCTTTGCAACTATCTTCCCACAGCAACTCTACATCGTGTATATTTATCATAGCACTTGACTTTTTCGAAACGGTAGAATATTATTGTGATAACAACTATCTTATAATTAGATATAATGAGGGATGCGATATGACTTTCACTCAACTTCGCTATGCTGTTGAGGTGGCTGAAACTGGCTCCATCAATAAGGCGGCTAACAATCTGTTTACCTCCCAATCAACCGTGTCAACAGCTCTGCATAATCTGGAGAGCGAGCTTGGTCGGCCAATTTTTATTCGCAATTCCCATGGCGTGAGCATGACTCCATTTGGGGAAACTTTCATCGCTTATGTGATGCCAATCGTTGAACAGATTAAAAATCTTAATAAAATGGTGGGGATATCAAATAGCATACCGTCTGTTTCGCTTTCTTTGACCAGCAGCGGCTGGACTTTTTTGAGCGCTGTTTTGGCAAATCTTCACGATAAGTATCGTTCTGCGGGAATTCGAATCGAGTATTATGAGGGATTCGGAGAAGAACCAATTGACCTTGTGGCAAATGGAATGGCAGAAATCGGCTTTGTTCGTAGGTACACGTGCTATCATGCGATAGATAAAAAGATTTACAGCGCAAAAAAATTACAATTTTTTCCGATATATTTGGCGGACATTGGTGTAACAGTTGGACATGCAAATCCACTTTTTGGATACAGCTCCAACTATATTGCGGCGGATATGCTCAGTGATTCTACTGCGTTAGTCCATAATTATCTTGACTTTGGCCCCTATTCGGATATTTTTGAACGACTCCATCTTTCACCTCGAAACCGAATCATGGTTACCACTCGTGCGAGCATGTATGAATTGATTGGGAAAATTGATTCCTACTATTTAAATTCCGCTTTCATGAACAAGGGAAATAATGTGCAAGAGGAGGATGTAATTTCACCACAACGCACATTGATTTTAAAAGATTGCCCTTTCAAATCTGAATTTGGTTGGATTAAAAAAAGCAACAGCACATTAAGCACTGTTGCGATGGATGCAGTCAATATGGTCTCCGATTTTTTTTCTAACAACTTTAGTGTTATGTGATAACTATTATCGAATTAAGAGATGGATCGAAAAAATTTCAATAATATGCATAATATTTTTCTTGGCAATTTATCATTTGTGTAGAGATACAAGTAGATGCATGATAAAAGATGAACTCTTTTCGATGATACCATTTCTTATATTAAAGCAAAGATCGGGATGAGCTATGCTGATGATTTTTTAACGAAATACCGATTTGCAATACGATACCATTGTTGTAGCCCATTAAGACTATCGCTCTATGTCCATTTAAGAATAAATGTCTTTTCCAGCTAAAATTTCTTCCGCTTTGTTACGGGCATTATTCATCGCCCCTACCCACGCCATCTGATCCTCGGCTTTTAGATGTTCTGTGATGCCTTGAGTCCGCGCCATCGGCTCAATTAGCAGTCGCAACATTTCGTTTGCCTCTCGGTCGATCTCATTGAGATGATGCGTCAATTGGCCGGACGTTTTCAAATTGGTATAGGTTGCTCTACGGTGTTCTTTCAGATACTTGAGCCGCATACGGCCAAAGCGTCCATAAGTTGCTGGTTCTTCCTCGGATAGCACCAAATTCGGCAGGTGGTAATCTCCGTACTTGCTATATGTGATTTCCATTGTGTGACAATCCTTTCTTGAGCTTTGATTTTACCCTTATTTGTACCCTTTATAGCGTTAGCTCTTATAAAACAACTGGACTGACTGGTACTATGTTTTATAGTTTCAGAACTGTTTATCACAAAATTTGATGGAATTTGTTGCAAAAGAGAACTTTTCTTGAATTCGAGTCCTATACCGCGCACCAGAGAAAAGCCTTGAAACGCAAGTTTCAAGGCTTTTCTGCTGCCCTAAAACGCCTTTTACCCTTTATCGTACCCTTTATAAATTGAGAACATTTGTAATGAAGCCCTGCCATCGGGCGGCGGATCGATGCAAAAAGTCCCGCGCAGATTTTCTGCGCGGGACTTTTTCTGCTTGCTGATATCGGCGCTCCGACAGACGGGAGAAAGAGGAAGCGCTCACTCGATGCCGAAGAGGCGCTTTCCGTTTTCGCTCGTCAGCGCAATGACCTCATCGACTTCCATTCCCCGCAGCTCGGCGAACTTTGCCGCGATGTGGAAAACGTTGCGCGAGTCGTTGCGCGTGCCGCGCACGGGAACGGGGGCCATGTACGGGCTGTCCGTTTCGAGCAGCACCCTGTCGAGCGGGACGATGCGCGCGACCTCGACGGTCTTCTTCGCGCTTTTGTAGGTCAGCGGCCCGTCAAAGCCCAGATACCAGCCGCGCGCTATAAGCTCCTGCGCGATTTCGGCGCTGCCGGAATAGCAGTGGAACACGCCGCGCACATCCGGGAATTCCTTCACGATGGTAAGGCTGTCGGCGTGCGCGTCGCGGTCGTGCACGATGACGGGGAGAGAAAGCTCCTGCGCGAGCGCGAGCTGCGCGCGGAAGACCTCCTGCTGCCACTCCCGCGGCGGGTTCTGCTCCCAGTAGTAATCAAGGCCGATCTCGCCGATGGCAACGACTTTCGGACTCTTCGCCCACGCACGCAGCGTGTCGAGGCTCTCGCTCGTGTAGGGTGCGCAGTTTTCCGGGTGCCAGCCCACGGCGGCGTAGACGTGGGGGTATTTCTCCGCGATCTCCACCGCGCGGCGCGACGATTCGAGGTCGCAGCCGGGGTCGACGATCAGCCCCACGCCGTTTTCGGGCATGGACGCGAGCAATTCCTCGCGGTCAGCGTCGAACGCCTCGTCATCATAGTGGGCGTGGGTATCAAAGATCAGATTCATGTTCTCTCCTTCTAAAAAAGAGGGCCGGTCTCCGGCCCTCTTCTCTTTGACTTTTCAGCAGAGCTTTGCGCCCGCGGGGATCTTGTCGTCCACCATGATGAGGTTGAGCTTTTCCTCGCCCTTTTCGGTGTGGACGGCGGAGAGCAGCATGCCGCAGCTCTCGTGGCCCATCATCTTGCGCGGGGGCAGGTTGACGATGGCGACGAGCGTTTTGCCGACAAGCTCCTCCGGCTCGTAGAACTTGTGGATGCCGGAGAGAATCTGACGGTCGGTGCCGGTGCCGTCGTCGAGCGTGAAGCGCAGGAGCTTGTCGCTCTTTTTCACGACCTCGCAGGCTTTGACCTTGACGGCGCGGAAGTCGGACTTGCAGAAGGTGTCGAAATCGACCTTTTCCTCCGCCATCGGCTCAAACTCCATCGCGGGGAGGGCGGCCTTCTTCTGCGCCTCCTGAATGGCCTCGAGCTCTTCAAGCGCCTTCTGCGCGTCCACTCGCGGGAAGATGGCCTCGCCCTTGCGGACGGTGACGGTGGCGCTCAGGCTGCCCCACTTCGCGGCGCTGTCCCAGTCGCGGCAGCACGCGCACGCGCCGATCTGCGTGAAGATCTTCTCGCAGGAATCGGGGATAAACGGGGTGAGCAGCACCGTGCAGATGCGGATACTCTCAAGGAGGTTATACATGACGGAGGCAAGGCGGGGCTTGTTGGCCTTGTCCTTGGCGAGCGCCCAGGGCGCGGTCTCGTCAATATACTTGTTGGCGCGCTGAATGCACTTGAAGATGAGCTCGAGCGCGTTCTGGAACTGGAACTTCTCCATCTCGGTCTCGTACTTGCCGCGAAGGGCGGAGAGCTGAGAGATGAGCTCGTCGTCGAGCGCATCGGCCTGACGGCTTTCCGGCAGCGTGCCGCCGAAATATTTTTCGACCATGGCCGTCGTGCGGGAGACGAGGTTGCCGAGGTCGTTGGCAAGGTCAACGTTGATGGTGTTGATGAGCAGTTCATTCGAGAAGTTGCCGTCCGAGCCGAACGGGAACGTGCGCAGCAGGAAGAAGCGCAGCGCGTCCACGCCGAAGCGCTCGGCGA
>OGKS01000661.1_pt1 | contig 18664 bp, 15 predicted proteins | sample 1572491 | NCBI WGS metagenome assembly OGKS01 (sample SAMEA2582153, study PRJEB24529) | metagenome | biome: Human gut stool | place: China | collected 2011
GGCTTCGCTGCTCTCGACGAGATCTTCAGCACGGTTGATCCCTCGATGATGACCCCGTTCGGCGGCATCCCCCTGGGCCGTGCCATCGTGCTGATCCTCATCTGCATCAACGTCTATAAGGACCCCGCGTTGACTTTCAGCATATCTTCGGTCGACAGCGCGCCCGTAAGTCCAAGGAAATACAAAAGATAAACCGCAATAATGATTATCGCGCCCACGATAAGCGCAATCGGCAGGTTCCTTTTTGCGTTTTTCAATTCGCCGTTTATGGAAGTCGCGACAATCCAGCCCTCGTATGCGAACGCAAACGCCGCTATGCCCGCAAAAAATCCGCCGTCGTTGACAAGACCTTCCGTCACGATGTTCGCCTTGAATGCGTCGATGGTTTTGCCGTTGACAAGCCCCACGATTAGCCCGACTACGCCCATAAGTACAAGCGGAATAAGTTTAATGAACGTTGCCGATACCTGAAATCTGCCCGCAAGCTTCGGCGAAAGCGAGTTCACCGCAAACCCGGCAACAAGAAATGCCCCCGCCAGCGCAAGTTGTGCGCCCGTGCTTGACGGAATGTTGAAAAGCGAGCAAGTGTACGACGCCGAAATCCAGCCGAGTACGCTTGTAAGCGTCGGATAATAAATCGTCGACATAAACCAGCCGACGTAGTATGCGTATCGTTTCCCGAGAGTCGCTTCCGCATAGTCCACAATGCCGTTGACCTTTTCGTGCTTTTGCGCGAGCGTCGCAAATACGAGTGAACAGATAATCATTATCCCGCCGACAATTGCAACGACTGCCAGAGTTTTTCCGATATTTCCGTTTGTGAAAGATAAAACCTTTCCTGCCTTAAAGAACACGCCCGAACCGATAACAATGCCGACGACCATACAAATCGCGGTAAGCAGTCCGTACTTTTTGGTTAATTTTTCCAAAATCCTATCAATTCCTTTATTTAAAAATTACGTTCAGTTTACCAAACTAAACTGCAAAAGTCAACATAATTATACAAAAAAATTTATAATTCCCGCAAAAAATTTATCAAAGCACCGCATTATTGCACTAAATCAAACAAACCGCCCGTTTTATTTGATTTTTCGGTGGTTTGATTACGACAAAAATATTAATTCATTATGTGAAAAAGGTCTTTTACAAACAAAAAACCACCGCAAAAGCAGTGGTTTAATAATATTTGTATCAACGGATTTCGACGCGCTGTTTTTCGATTTTGTTTTGCCAGCGATTTATTGTGCGTTCGTCGTACTTTTTCGGAGCGTGTTTCATAAGTCTTGCGGTTTTGCCGCCCTTGATCAGACCGTGTATTATTTGAAAAAAGTATTTCGGCTGTTTCATTCCCCTGACGAACTTCATCAAAAGAGCCTTGAAATTCATATTACGTCCCGCACCCGCAAGGTCGGACGACTGAATAACCGCATTGTCGAAAAGGAAATCGACGCCGTCGGAAGGCATTTTGAGCAACGAATTTTTAAGTCCTTCGTTTCTCGCAACGTCGCCGTAAAGTTTAAGGTATTCCTTATTGTATTCCCAAAGCGCGTTTGCCGAAAAATCGCCGTTTGAGTTTATTACGTTTTTTGCAAGCAACAGCCCTGCTTTCACCGAAAGTTCGATTCCCATTCCGTTCATCGGCGTTGTCATAAACGCACTGTCTCCGACTGCGGCGTATCCGTTTGCGACCATTTTTGAAAGTGAACGTCTGACGGGAATTACGCCACGCACTCCGCCCGACACGATATTTTCACCAAGCCAGTCGTGATTTTTTCTGAAAAGGCGGGTTTGTTCATTGATTTTTTCGTCGGTCAGCGGGTCGATGCGCCCGATAAGCACGTCGACGTAGTCGTCGCCCGTCATAAACCAGGATAAACCTTGCTCTCTTTCGTGATAAAGATAAACTTCAAAAGGATATTCGGGATTAACGTCTTTCGCTTTGTCGAAATAAGCGCGATACCCGTAAAACACGTCGCCGCGTTTCGGCATTTTTTCAATCGAAAACGAGTCGGACAGGTTTTTGCGTACGGGAGAAAACACGCCCGCCGCGTCGATGACAAAATCGGCAGAAACCTCGCCGTTCGCAGTGCAAATTCCGACGACAGCGTTGCCCTTAATTATCGGCGAAAGGATTTCGTTTTCAAACGCAAATTTCACGCCGCTGCTTTCGGCGTAATCGATAATTATATTTATAAGCGGTTTTCGCCACATGACTTTTTGGCGTTTGTCGGGTGCAAAGTCGATTTTGACTTCGGTGCGCTTTGACGGGCTCACGAACACGGTGTTTCCGCGATATTTCCACGCGCCGTCGGGCATCTCGTCCTTTTCGACGGCGTCCAGAACCGTCTGGAAATCAAAGCGGTCTTCCCAGTCGTGACCGATGTTTTCGCGTTTTTTCTTTTCGTATACGGTGACGTCGAACCCTTCTTTTGCAAGTTTTGCGGCGGCGATAACCCCGCCGTGTCCCGCACCCGCAACAACAATTTTCTTGCTCATTATTCCTTATTCCTTTATAAATTTCAATACGTCGTCGGCAGTCCTTTGCCCTTCGTCGAAAACGAAAATATGTCCCGAATTTTCATAAGTTAGAAAGCGTACGTTCGGCAAAACTTCTTTCAGCCTTTCGCTTTGGTAATACGGCATGGTTTTGTCATTCGTTCCCCATATCGCAAGCACGGGGATATTCGTTTTCCCGATGATTTTGTATTTTTCTGTTGCGTATTTCGTGTTAAGAATTGTTTTTCGAAGCGATGAAAGCGTGCAGTCCAAAAAACCTTTATACTGCGCGGCGTCGGCAAAACTTCTGACGTAATAATCGATGTCGTCGGTCGAATACAAAAGTTCCGTCGCGCACCGCCTCAACAACATTTTCCCCGCGACGTTTTTGAAAATAAAGTTTCCAAGCCCCGGGATATCGCAAAGTTTCATGTAAAAAGGCGGCATGAAAGTGTCCATTCCGGCAGGCGCAAGCAAAATTAGTTTTTTCACGCGGTCGGGATACTCACTGGTAAACGTTGCGGTAATCGTGCCGCCCATCGACGTGCCGACAAGATAAAACTTTTCGTCGTGCCCAAACACATAATCGACAATTTCCAGCAGTTGCCGACTGAAAAGGTCGGGCGTATAATCAGTCTTTACCCTTTCGGAAAAGCCGCGCCCCAACAAATCGTATCTCAAAACCTTGAATCCGCTTTCGACAAGCGCCGCAAAAAGTTTATCGTAAATGTAATACGGCGTGGCGTAACCGTGCACGAGAACAACCGCCTCGCCTTCCCCCTTGACTTCGTATCTCGTCCTGCCCGACGGAAGCGGCGCGAAACAACCTTGCGTCGTTTTTTCGACTTCTTCGGTCAGCGTTTTGGTTTCGACCGTCTTCAAAAGACGTTCCATTTCAGAATCGGTCATCAAAACCCCCTTATATGCTTCATTTTATATAATTATATCATTTTTAGCGCGCGTTATCAATAAATGAGCGAGTTAAAATTTTCTTTTTTGTTGTGCGCGCGGGACAAGCCCGCTCGCAACGCTTGCTCTTTGTTTCGCTTTTGGAAAAGCGTCGGCTCGGGCAAATAATCCTTGTGAAAAACTCTTTTTTGCATTTCATAACTACATAACAAAAGCCACCGATTGCTCGGTGGCTTGTTTGTTATGATTTTACCCTATTAGTTTCTGGGATTTTTGATGTTTGCCTGAGCTTTCGCGAGTTCGCGAAGGGCTAAACATCGCCCGCCTTTGCGTTGTTATTGTTCACCCGTCTATGCGTAATATCAAACAATAAATTATATATCATCTGCTTAAATGCAGGGTTTTTCGTAATTATAATTTACAACTTACAAATGGATCACCCATTCTGTATTGTTGTTATTTTTACTCGCCGTATGAGAATTACAAATCTTTATACATATACTTTTACAATAATATCCGACCACTGAGTAGGTCGAAGCATGCCATCATTTTCACTACGATATGCTCTTGCCTCATTATAATCTATCGTAAACTCCCAAACCATTTTTTTCTTATCGTTAGATTTTTCTATCAAGTCAAAATCCATGTACCACTCATAGCATGTTTCCGTTCTTGGAATTACAGTGCTGATAAACTGAGAAATAACATCTCTGTCGATTATATGCTCCGTAAAATTCATTTTTTGTAAAAGAAAATTTTGTATTTTTTCATCTGCACTTTCATATCCGTCAACAGATTTTACACCAGATTCAACGACGGTTCTTTGCTTTATAACGCGCTCTTTATCTTTTTCTATTTCGGACTTATACTCTAAATAATCCGCTTTCGAAATCTCGTCGTCCAATCTCATTCGGGTTAAACGTTTTAATTTTTCCTCTATCTTCGCAATGTCTTGATCCAATTTCGCTTTTATTTCTTCATTATGCTTGTTTTCCTCATAATAGCCGATTTGATATAGAGAAGAAACTTCGTTCAAGATATTCTTTTTATTTCCCCATAATCCCGAAAAAATATGCCTTGCCATCATCTCTAATTTCCAATCGCATATTTCTCTCAAATCACAAGTATTCCCCGGTGCAACACCTGCTTCTTCCCTAACACTTTTGGATCCGTTATTCAACTGATTATAACATTTATAGCCATAAATAATATCTCCGTTTTTATTTTTTCTCCACTTATTCCGACGCATTTTGTGTCCACAACGGCAAACCAACTTTTTCACCCATACATCGTTACCTTCTCGAATTCCGATCGTATGTTTAACTTCTCCATCTGATGTAAAATAATGGCTCTGCCGTCTTCTTTGTTCTCTGATTTGCTTACACCGCTCCCATTGCTCCTCGCTGATTATCGGTTCAAAATTTCCTTTGACGTACATATATGTGCTTTCATCATGATTTCTTATCGTTTTTTGATCAAGAAAATTGTTCCTACGAGATTTCAAATAAGCCATGTACCCTTTATAAACCGAATTATGAAGCACGCGAGAAATTTTTGAATAATCCCACCTAACCAAACCGGAACTATCTTTCCTGCCTCGTCTTATCATTTCATTACGAATTTGCCCCATTCCTTTTCCTGAAGAATATAAATCGTATATCATTCTGACGGTTTCAGCCTGATCGGAATTGATTACATACGTTCCAGTATTTTTATCACGGTCATATCCAATAATATTACCATTACCATACAAAACGCCTTTATCCCGACTGATTTTTTGCCCGACACGAACACGCTCAGACGTTTTTCGGCTTTCTTCTTGCGCAAGAGTCGCCATAATCGTAAGGCGAAGTTCCCCGTCGCCATCCATTGTCCAAATGTTGTCCTCAACAAAATAAACTTCTACGCCATAGTTTTTCAACTCTCTTGTAACCACAAGTGTATCTACGGTGTTTCTTGCAAACCGACACACCTCACGAGTAACTATCAAATCGAATTTCTTTTGTTTCGCATCCTGAATCATTTGCAAAAACGCAGGTCGTTTCTTCGCTTGAGTCCCGGTAATTCCTTCATCGATGTACTTTTTTAAGACTGTCCAATTGTCATGATAATTAGCCTGATCGTCATACCATTTCATCTGATTTTCCAATGCAGCCAATTGCGCTTCATGTTCCGTACTTACCCTTCCGTAAAACACAACTCGCCGCTGTCGCTTTCTATCAACAGAGCCTCCGATAGAAAAGTCCAATCCGTTTTCGTACATTTTTATTTCACCTCCTGATATAGCTTATTTTCTTTTATAATGCTCTCTCCGTATTGTAATCTTTTTCGCTCTATACTCGCATATTTATTATCTTCAATAATACTGTTTTCGCGTAAAATATCCAGCATTTTAAAAGCTATGACTTTATTTATAACGTCCATATTCAATTTTGCTTTATTCATTTAACTCCTCCTTATTGAAGAGTGCGATAAAGCGGTTGAATATGTGTGTTTGGCATTGCCACTTTATACTTTATCGCACCCGATATTTGTACTTGTGGAATGCCAAACGGCATTCAAATTATTTAATTGTTTTAATTAGTTATTTCTTATTTTCTTTCTCAACTTCGGCTTTCAAGGATTCGTATCCTCTGAAAATCAACTGCACTTTCGTGATATGGTTCTTTGCCAAAAATTCGTTGATTTCTTCATATAAATCCCGCGGAATCATCGTTCCGAAATTGCCGCTTGCTTGCTTGCGCTTGTCCTTGTTGCGCTCCTCGTAACTTCTTCTTGCCACTCTGCGCGGCGTCGTTTCTTTCTTTTCCATAATAAACCTCCGTTTAGCCTTGCGACGTTATTGCGCAAATCAGCGCGCCGATGATACTCATTACGAAATGCCCTACAATAAGCGCACCCGCTAATGCAAATCTGCCGATTGTTCCGACTACTTTTAACGCTTTCATTTTGATACCTCCGTTATTTTACATATACGATTTCATTTAAGATTTCTTCTTCGATAAGCCTTTGCATTTCCGTTTCCCTTCTCAGGTTTTCCATAAAGTCTGCCGACCTTTTGAAACGCTCTTCTTTCGAGAACTTCTCGTACATCGTTTCATACATTTCGTCGGCGGCTTTATCTACGCCGTGCAGATATTCGGGAAGATTAGCTATCGTCCAATCGATTCCTTTATCTTCAAGATACTGTTTTGCAAGCGTTCCGTATTTGCCGTAAACGTGCTTTTCGGGTTTAACAGTCTTTTGATAAACCTTGATTTCCGCCACGGTCAAGCCTTCACCCGCTTCCGCTTTTTGCATTACTTTTGCTTTGTTCATAAGTTCCACCTCCGATTTTCTTACGTCGTATCAATACGATAGCATACGATCCCGCATTTGTCAAGCTGTTTTTACAAGTTTTTTCAAAAAATTTTTAGCCTTTTGCGGTCGTTACCTTTTCAAACTTCCGCACTCTGCTTTTTCTCAAAGAAAAAATATCATAAAACACACGTTTTTAATGATTTTTGAAAATGTAACTTCCATATCATAAAAATGACTGTACGGTATAGAAAAGGAACGCTCCGAAGAACGTTCCTTATACCTAATATATTTTTATTACTTTGAATTGAACCCCGTTTCCTTTTTGTGGGTATTTCCGTCGCTCGATAGTTGACTCGGACGAATTATTCTTGTGCCATACGCGCTTTCATCTTTGTCCGCTACTTCTGCGGCGAATTCCGTTACCGTCAATCCCACGGTCTGATTCGTCCTGCCGTTTCTCAATTCGACAACATAGTCTTTCGGTAAGTGAAACACTATCGCCTTTTCGCTTCGGTTAATGCTTACATATTTATTCGGAATCTTATATGTATAGTCGCCGTACTTACCGTTTTCAGGCATCTTACATAATCTATATTCCTTATAGCTTGCAATCTTCGCCGCCGATGAAACAGATATATGTACCGTATTTCTTTCGTATTCCTCGTCCTTACCGAACATTCCGCTGTCGATTATTTTTTCAAGTCCCGTAATTGCTTCTTCGTAATCACAAGGTGCATATAACATCGTCCGCGTATGCTCTTCGTAGTCTTTTTTATAACACCCCGCTTCTATTACTCGTTTAAGTAAAGCCGGGACATCGGCGTTATCCTGCGCCGATATACACAGCGAATGATATTTCCGATCTTCCTTGACTCTATGCACAAGCGCACGGAAATCATCGTTTAATTCCACTCTTTTGAGCAATTGATATATATCATAAATATGACGGGAATGCTTTTTCATATCGTCTAAAAGCATATAATCGCACAACGCAAACACTTTGTCTACAAGCGTCCTTTCCATTGTTTGGACGTGAATATCGAAAGGAATCAGCCCGTATTCTTCAGCTTGCTTTGTAAAACCGTTTGCTTTTAACCATTCTCCGATAAGAGAATCCGCCTGTTTCACTTCTTCCGGATAGCATTCCTGTATAAATACAGTTTCCGCCTTGATAACAGGATCTATCTCGTCGTTCTCAAACAAAAGCGGATAACTTATCTGATAGCAGTTATAATCCCGTCTGCTTCGCGTATTCTCAAGGTTGTTAATTGTCAGTCCGAGTTCTTCGCAGATTTTTACAATCGTCGGTTTTACTATCTTTCTTTGTCCTTCCGTAAGATGTTCGCTGTCAAGCGTCAAGTCTATATCTTCCGAAAATCTATTGATTGCCTTATGGCATTTGGAAAGCGACGTTCCGCCCTTAAAAATAAGTCCGGAAATCTCTTCGTTTATTCTTTTCAACACCAACGTAACGTAGTAATCTTTTTCGATAAGCGCGGGCGAAATATTTAACCCTCGGCTTACCGCCTGTACCGCTTCGGTAAAATCGTCTTTATTCTTATGCAACCTCATTTAATATATTGCTCCCCATCAAATTCTTTAACGCTTTTGCAGGAAATTTCATTGCTACGCCAATCAACTGCTCTTTCGTAACGCCTCTTTCTCGCATAAAGTCAATCAACCTTTTTTTCGCAAACTCGTCGATTTCCTCGCCGTTCAAATCGTTGAACAGTTCCATAATCATATAGGCATTTGCATTGTCCTTGTTAATCTCGAAACGCGATTTCCGCAAAATAAACGTTCTGCCGTCCATCTTCACTTCTCTGCGCTTTGCAGATTCGTTGTTCGATACGATTTCATAGATATTAGGAACTTGCGTTGTCACAGAAAACATATTCTGTAACTTTAACCCGCCGTATATTCCAAACACTTCGTCGTTCCATTTCAAATACCTGCGAGCTATTACCGTATCTGCCGTTATCGTAGACAAACCGATAAACGTTTTACGCGGGATATAATATATTCCTTTTGCGAAGTTGACGATTTCCTTTTTTTCTTCTGCTTCTTTGATAAACCTGAATATCTGCGGTCTTGAATAGTCGGGGAAAAGCCCGATGATTTCTTCCGTATATATGGGTTCGTTCGTAGCAAAGCTGCTTTTAACTCTTTCGGCAAACATAGACTTAACCTCCTTTCATAGATATATTATGCTCTACCCTCGCTTATATGATACTACGGTTTACCTAAAAAGTCAAGAGTAATATTATGACAATTCCATAAATTTTAGAAAATTCCGAGAAAATATTACTGAGAACACTCTCTCGGAACTCCTTTTCATCGTTTACCCGGCAATCAACGCCGCGATACCCTTAACAAGATACGGACAAGCAACGAGAATGGCAAAGATTACGACAAGTCCTATGACGTAATTTTTAATCATCTTCCGAGCTTTTTCTTTATCTTCGTTCTTCTGCGCAATCGCAAAGAATACGCCCATCACGATACTCCATACGCCTGCGGTCGCTAATAGCACCCACCACATATATGGCTGATATTGACCGAACAAATATCCGATATAAGAAGATACCTGTTCATACTGCTCGCCCATATTCTGCGTGGTAATCGCTCCGCAGTTCGTGCAAACGTAAGTACGGATATTTTCGCCGTTTACTTCTTCCGTTCCCGTGAGTTCGTAGTTATGCCCCGTTGCGGGAATATCCGAATAATACTCTTTCTCGCACTTCGTGCAATGGAATTTTCTCTCGCCTTCCGTTTCGCAATGCGGTTCGCGCACGACTTCCGTTTCATAATCGTGTCCGGTTGCCGGAACGATGTTATCTTTATATTCGTTTCCGCAAGACAGGCAGGTATGAAGCGTATAACCTTCGTCCTCGCAAGTTGCGATGAAATACGAATCGGTGAATTTATGTCCGACCGCTTTCAGAATTTCCGTCTTTACGCAATCTTCGCAACGGCGGCATTTCTTTCCACGATAGCCTTCTTCCGTACAGGTCGGCGCAACTTCGATTTCCTCATAGTCGTGTCCGAGCGGCGGCACGAACGTATCGTTATATCCAGTCCCGCAACGTGAACAAATATGCGTTGTGTATCCCTGTTCCAAACAAGTCGGTTCTACAATCTCCGCCTTATAATTATGACCGAGCGGGCTTACGATTTTTGTTTCGGTCTGCGGACAACTCGTGCATTTTCTTTGCTCTACGCCGCTCGCCGTACAAGTCGGTTTCGTCAGACTTGTCCATTCTCCGAAATCGTGTCCCGTTGCGTCTGTGTAAGAATCCGTATAGGTATGTCCGCACCTTTCGCACTCGTGGATAGTATTTCCGCGTTCCGTACAGGACGGATCTACAACGATGTCTTTATAACTATGACCGAGCGCGTCCGTATCCCGTTCGTCAACGTAAGAACATACCGAACACGTTCTCTCGTCTTTTCCCAAGTCTACACAGGTAGGCTCTTTTACGGTTGTCCATTCGCCGTATCGATGACCTTCGGCTTCGATAAAGTTATCCGTATAGGTGTTGCCGCAGGTTTTACAGGTATATCTCGTATAACCTTGCGCCGTGCAAGTCGGTTTTACGGTTTTGCTTTCGTAGTCGTGTCCTTTGGCTTCGGTATAATCTCCGTTATAACTGTCGCCGCAACCCGTGCATTTATATATTGTATAGCCCTTTTGTGTGCAGGTCGGAGCGACCATAGAATACCTTGCGTAGTAGTGATCCACAGTGAATTTATACGTTGTCGAACGGTTGGCGTCGTTAGTGATTACGAAAGTGTATTCGCCCTCTTGTTCAATCCAAGTTCCGCTTGTATAGCTTTTCCCGTTGAGCGTTGCATAGCAGTTACTCGCCGTCCAAATCACACAAACCTTATGACTATTGTCGGACTTCACTATCGTTGCTTCGGGCGCATCGATACTCATATACATATTATAAGTATCGCTCTTATTGCCGTAGCCGTCCACCGCGTAAAAGGCATAAGTACCGTTTACTGCCGTTTTGGAAAAAACGACGCTCGAAGTGGTACTTGCTACAAACGAAGTGCCGTTCGGCGTTTTGTAATACAGCGTTACACCGCTGAAATTATCCGAAGCGGTAACGGTAAAACCGTCTTTCAGCGTTTTTCCGAACCCACCGACCGAACTTGTAAGCGTAGGCTTCGTGTGATCCATTGAAATCGTATAGGTTTGCGAAGTGTTCCCCGCATTATCCACGCAATAGAACGAGTACGCGCCGTCTGCCGTCAATTGCGTTCCGCTTGTATATTCGGTATAACTTGACGCGCCGGGCTTCTTAACGTAAATCGTTTTCACACCGCTTCCGCTATCCGTCGCCGTTGCCTTGATATATTTTGCCGTGCTTTTATATCCGCTCGATACAGAAGCCGTTTCAGAGTATAAAGCCATAGTCGGCTGTTTGGAATCAAGTACGATACTTTTCGTTGCGGATATATTTCCCGCTTTATCTACGGCTCTGAACTGATACGTTCCGTTGGTAAACGTAGGCGGAATTGTATATCCGTCCGTATAAGTTGACCACGATGAACTTCCCGGCGTTTTGTATTGCAAATAACTGATACCACTACCCGAATCGCTCGCCGTATATGAAAAGGTTTGATTGATATAGTTGCCCGAATACGTCGTTCCCTGCATTCCTTTTATAATGCCTGTGGGTTTCACGGTATCGAGATACAGATAATACGTTCTTGATGTATTGCCTGCCTTATCTTTGGCGTAAAAATAATACAAACCATTTGTTCCCGTGGATGATACCGTCGTAGACGTTCCCATATTAGCGTAACTACTGCTGCCGGGCGTTTTCATATAAATACACTCCACGCCGCTCATCGAATCGGAAGCCGAAACGTATGTAGACGAGTTTGTATATTTCCCCGTAGACGAAGTCGAAACGTTATTCATTGTAGGCGCGGTGCTGTCTATCTTAAACTGAAACGTGAACGAATATGATTTGCTGATACCCGAACGCGGGCTTGTTGCCCATCCTGCGCTAAAACTCGAAGTTACCGTATATGTACCGTCTGCAAGGTTAGAAAGCGAAAACGAATTATTGTTTCCTTTTGCCACCGTTGTACCGTTGCCCGAAATGGTTGTCGGGATTTTTACCTTTGAATTGATAATCACGTTGACCGAGTTCGAGCCGATATAACTGCCGCTTTCAAACGTTCCCGTTCCCGACGACGAACTGCCGTAAAGCGTTACCGAATAGTCCACAAAACTATATTGTCCTGTTTGCATACTGTAACTTACGCCTGAACCGCTTGCCGTATTGCCTCCCGTTCCACCACCCGTTCCCGTTGTGATTTTCGTAGACCAATTAAACTTAACGGTATATTTTGGCGTGGTTGCCGCATACGCCGTCGTGCCGTTTGCAAACAGACTTGACAAGCCTACCGCAAAACACAACGCGAACACGGCACACAACAGCGTTCTTAAAATGCTTTTTCTTTTGATTTTTACCACTTATACTCCCTCCTTATTGTAATTTTCGCCTGTTTTATCTTCAAACAGGCTCTTGATATATTCGCCCGTTGTAATCTTCACGTTCGTGCGAAGTTCGGTCGAGCCGATGAAAAACACCTGTCCCGTTACCGCCGAGATAATCATTCTCTGCTCGTCTGCGTTAAAACTATCGCCCGCTTTGTAAACGTCCAAAACGTCTTTCATATCCGGTGCGGACAGTTTGAATATAAAGGTGTACTGCGAGTTTTTAAGAATTGCACTCGTCTTGCTGCGGAGTTCTTCATTCGCGTTCCAATCGGCTATATTCTGCGTTGCGGGAATAAACGAGCCGTTGTATTTTCTGATTCTCTTACTCATCGAGAAGAAAAAATCCAATGCAATCGGGAATTTCGCGTCAATGAATAAATGTGCTTCGTCAGCGATGATAAGCGTTCGCAAATTTTTCCCGCTCTTGTTCGCTTCCCTTGCGTTAATGACTTCCTGTTCTATAAAACGGAAAACAAGCAACATTTGCGCGTTGGCTACGGTGTTATTCTTGTTTGCAAACAACGACTGAAAGTTAAAGTCAATCAAGTCGGCATTCACTTTCAACGTAGACGGCGCGTTCCAAATATCCGAATATCTGCCGCTTACGAATTTCTGCAAATACAACTCCGCCGTCCGCATATCCCGCAAAGTCAGACCGTCCGTTTCTTCCTTGTTCTTTTCCCGTAAGACCGCCAATAAGTCGGTAAACAGCGGAAAATCCTCAGCATTAAGTCCCGTGCAGTCCGTTGTTTCATAGATTCCTTTTCTCGCATACGCTTCCACCGCAAGGTTGTTTATAAGCTCGATAACGTCGCTATTCGCGCCCACGAAAACAATCTTGAAGAAGCTTTCAAGCATTTTCAGGTGCGTGTTGAACGTTACGACCGGATCTGCGGGCAAGCCGTCCTCGGTAAGAATTTTATATATATGGAACGGGTTGATTCTGCCCTCTTTTGCATTACCGACGTCGATCAGATTTCCCGACAAGTTTTTCGTCAAGGTCAGATATTCCGCTTCGGGATCGAGTATAATTACCCTCGTATCGTTCGCCCACTCGTTTGCTATAAGCGACTTTAAGAAGAACGATTTACCCGAACCGGATTTACCGATAATCATACCGTTCGAGTTCTGATACAAATTGCCGCGTTTCCACATATTGAAGATGAACGGAAAGCCGTTCGCTTTATTCTCTCCGAGCATAATTCCGCCGTCGTCCATAACGAACGTGCGAACGAACGGGAACACCGCCGCAAGCGACGAGCTGTTGATACCGCGTTCGTAATTTTTGAGCGTACTCACGGGCGAAATTGCCGACGATTTGAAACCCTCTATCTGCAAGCCGTAAAGGTTGGACGGTTTGAAGTTGCCCGTCATAATACTTCTTCTTACCGCCTTTTTATAGTTGTCGTCATCGAGATAGTTATACGCCGTAATCGTTAGCGTAACGTCCAAAAGCGACTCGTTCTCCGTTTGCAGACTGTCTAAAAGTGCGTTCATCGTTTCCCTGTGGGTTTCCGCACTGTTCGCTTCGCTCGCCTTTTCGGATAAAATCTGTTTGGTTTCCATTTCTCCGATACACTTATCGATACGTTTTATCGCCTTGAATTTGTCCACGGGTTTGACGTGCAGTACGACTTTCGTATTCGGGATATTGAACACGTCCGCGCCCCAAGCGTTACGAACTCTTAACGGATAATCCGCAATAGCAAATACCGCTGCTTGCGTTCCGTCCACCGTATAACCGTTGGCTCTGAACTCAACCTTTTTCGGTTTTACCCAGTCTATAAGTCGATTATCTTCGATTTCTTTGATTTCGCGTTCGTCGAAGTTACGCGAAAAACTGTATTTCAGGAATATCGCCGTTTCCTTTCTGCCAAGCAGTTTTGTGTTCAGTCCGCACTTGTTGATTTCGCTTGCGACGTTGATTGTCGTATTTTCAAGGTCAAGTTCGTTTCTGCCGTAAACGACTATGTAATAGTCCGATAGATACTGCTTACGGATATTATTCATCTTGTCGATACGGTCGATTCGCTCACGCAAAATAGCCGTTTTTATTTCTCTGACTTCTTCCCCGTCTACGCTTTCTTTCATTTCCGCAAGCCTGCCGAACAGGTCTTGCGCGAAGTTGTCCAAGTTTACGGGACGATCTATTTTTATAATGTCCGCGCATTGCGTTCCGTCGAGCATTTTAAGCGCGTTCGCAAGATAATCGATGTCAATGTTCTGCTGAACGACGTCCTCGATACCGAAATTCTTTTGCCCGACTTTAATTACTCTGCCGAAGTATCCGCCGCTGTATTCGATTAGTCCGTTTTCCTTGATGTCTTTCAGATTTAGAAGCGCGTCCACGCGTTCTTTCTGTTTATCTGCGTTTTCGGTATAAACCTTTTTCGCAAACAGGAATTTTATGTTTTCCAAGATACACGAATAGAAAATACCGTCCTGCGTAGGCATAAACATTACCACCGCAAGCAGTCCCATAATTACGGCAAACGCGAACGCGCCCGAAGTGATTGCAATGAAAATTATCGCAAACACGATTAAAGCAACGATTACGTCTGCCATCGAATAGCATTTCCATACCGTGTTTTTTACTTTGATTTTCTTCGGAATTATTCTCATTCTGTGCTTTCACCTCCGCTACTTTCCGATCCTTCCGTTGTTTCGGCAGAAGTTTTATCTTCGGAATATTTGTCCGAATTGTCCTCTCCGCCACTACTGTCTGCTTTGTTTTTTCTGTGGTTTGCAATCGCTTTTCCGACACTCGCGCCGCCGTGTATGATTTTATGAGCCAAGCCGAACGTTGCCGCTCCGACCATACGCGAACCGTAAAACGCCGAGCGTAAGAAGTTACCGCCTGCATGCATATCGTCCGCTTGCCCGAACAGTTTACAGAACAAGGCTTGCCCCGCGGGAATTACCATTGCCCCACCGACAATCATAAAGATAAGGAACATTGAGTTACCAAACCCGCTGATTTCGTCTATTCGCATTCTTGTTATAAGCGGCAGAAGCAGAACGAAGATATTTACCGAGAACACCGTTCCGTATGCAATCACGATTTTCGTTATAAAAGTTTCGCGCCAAGTCTTGAATCTCGCTCCGTCATCGAGCGGAAGCGTTGACATACTCATCGGCATTACGAAGTACATAAAAATGATTTCATATACCCTTTTCGCCAAGTTAAGAACCGCAACCACAAGCGCGATTGCAAGCGCAACGCCTGAAATGAGCGACGGCAGATACAAGAACTTGTCGGGGTTGACCATTCCGTTATATTTCCATTTGTCGGGAAATACGAAACCCGTCGTATAATCTCCGAAAATCTCCTTTACGCCGAGCCGGGATATATCGAACTCCGAAACCGAATACCCGTTTATCCAATCGCCCGCGCAGGCGTTGAACAACGCGCTTGACAATTTCGTCGTATTCCCGATCTGAAATATCTGCGATACAAGCACGAGCAACGAGTTGGATATAAGGATAATCAGGAACAGGACGGTAAGCATTGCCATTGTGCCGAGAAGTGCCAAAAAGAACTTGCCGACGATAGTCGATACGTTCCGTTGCGAGTTAATCATATTTTTGATAAGCGCGGCTATCGTAAAAATACAAGTAAGCCCTATCGCCAAAATGAAAATGCACCAAAATATCGTATTGACCGTGCTATCGCCTGCCAAAAATTCGATGATATTGACCTTTTCGCCTTTATACGTTACGTCCGTGATTCCCGATATTGCCGAAAAGATTTCCATCAGTCCGTCTACGAGTTTTAGAAGCCACAGAAAAAGAAGCAAGCATAACTGTTGAAAAAATATAAGCATTCTGCTCCTCCTTAAAGTTAAAAATATAGGGCGGCAAAAATCTCTGCCGCCCCGATTGATTGCCAAACGGATGTATTTCGGGAATCAGCGCACAAAGACGTGAGGGCGCATACATAAACGTATGTAACCGAAACGTCTGCGCAAGCTTGACAAAGCCTGAACCCGAAAGACGCCGTTTTACGCAGTTACCCAAGCGGAAAGTCCGTTGATAAGAAGCGGCGCGCCCATTGCTACGACAAAGATAATAACGATACCGATGATAAGGTTTTTAACCATATCGCGCGCATTGATTTTCTCTTCGTTTTTGTGCGCGATTGCGATTTTGATACCGACATATGCGCCCCAGATTACGACCACCGCCGCGAGCGCCATAACGATATAGATCCAGAACGAATCCATAAGGGATTGAAGTTTGCCGACGATTTCGGCAAGATTTTCGTTAAGTCCTGCTGCAAGTAAATTATTCATAAAAAAATTTTTCTCCTTTTACTATGATTTTTGGTTGTATTTTTTTAATAAATCGGCTATAATATACTTACGATTATTATACTTACGAGTATATTTATAGAGGTTGATATATGATAGGCAGAAAAAAGGAACTTTCTCTTTTAGAAAAGTTGTATAATTCCACAAAATTCGAGTACCTGAACTTATACGGGCGAAGAAGAGTCGGCAAATCAACTTTGCTTACCGAATTTTCGTCTACCCACCATTGCATCTTTATGACGGGGCAGGAAAAGAACAATCCGCTCAATCAAAGCGATTTTACTCACGCGATTTGCGATTATTTTTCCTGTTCGTTTATTCCGGATTTTAAAGAATGGAAACCGATATTCGAGTTTTTAACCGACCTTATCTCTCGCGATACTTCGAATGAAAAAATCGTTATTATAATAGATGAATTCCCCTATATCGCCAAGGAAGATCCGTCTATCAAAAGCGCGTTGCAAACAATAATCGACCATAAATGGAAGAATATGCCTAACGTTCTGTTGATTCTTTGTGGAAGCAGCGTATCTTTTATGGTAAATGACGTAATGGGTGCTTCTTCTCCGCTTCACGGCAGAGCCACAAGCGAATACGAGCTTCTTCCGTTCGATTATTCTATTACCAAAGACTTTTTCCCAGCAATGTCTAATACCGACAGGCTTATTGCCTATGGTATCTTAGGAGGAATTCCTTTGTACCTACTCAGTTTTTCGGATAAATTATCCATAAAAGATAACATCGAAACAGGAATTTTATCCCCTATTTCCGTGATGAGAAGAGAACCGATTAACCTACTTCGTATGGAACTGCGTGAACCGTTGTTTTACAACTCGATTCTGCTTTCCGTATCAAACGGCGCAACAAAACTCGGAGAAGTTTCCACCAAGGTTTACGAAGATTCTTCCAAAGTTTCAAAGTACATCGAAACGTTAAAAGAGCTGCGAATTATCACGAAATCCGTTCCTTACGGCGAAAAAGATTCTTCAAAGAAAAGCATTTACACGATAAAAGACAATTATTTCAAATTCTGGTATCGCTTCATTTTCCCTAACGAAGGAAAAATCAACCTGCTCGGCGAAGAAAAAGCCGCCGAGGATATCTGTTCCTCTCTTTCGGATTATATGGGGCTTGTTTTTGAAAATATTTGCCGCGAATTTATGGTTCGCCTCGCAAAAGAAGGGAAACTTCCGTTTATTCCCGACGGATTCGGAAAATGGTGGGGAAATAACCCCGCAAAAAAACGTCAGGACGACATAGACATCATAGGAATCGACGGGAACAAAGGAATTTTCTGCGAATGCAAATTCCGCAACGAGTTATTCGATATTTCGGAACTGAATGACCTTTTAGATGCAAGTGCGATTTTTACGCAAATAGAAGAAAAATACTACTACCTTTTCTCTAAAAGCGGGTTTACACAAGCAGTAAAAGACCTCGCCCAGCAATACAATCTTAAATTAGTTACCATAGACGATTTATTTGATTAACCTCTCCGCCCTTTGTCTTTTCAAAGGGCGGTATTTTTGTCTTAGCCTACCCACGCGGAAAGTCCGTTGATGAGAAGCGGTGCGCCCATAGCGATTACGAAAATAATTACGATACCGATGATAAGGTTTTTAACCATATCGCGGGCGTTAATTTTCTCTTCGTTTTTGTGAGCGATTGCAATTTTGATTCCGACGTAAGCACCCCAAATGACGACGACCGCCGCGAGTGCCATTACGATGTAAATCCAAAAGCTGTCCATAAGCGACTGCAATTTGGTAACGATTCCCTGTAAATTTTCATCAAGGGTTGCTGCAAGTAAATTATTCATAGATTATGTCTGCTCCTTTTTATTTTCAGATTTTTTGTTTTTGCCGTTCTTCTTTTTGAGAACGACGAGAGTTGCCACCGCGCCTGCGCCGAGTACGAGAAGAATCGGCAGCAATATGACTGCGGCAGAAGTTTTCTTTTCTTCCTTTTCCGTATCCGACGGCTTGTCCGCTCCGGAATCGGACGGCGTATCGGGCGTTTCAGGCTCGGACGGTTTATCCTCGTTCGGCTTGTCGTCAGGTTTATCCGGTATTTCGGGTTGTTCAGGTTCGGTCGGTTTATCGGGCTGTTCAGGTTCGACTGGTTT
>OGKS01000664.1_pt1 | contig 18638 bp, 7 predicted proteins | sample 1572491 | NCBI WGS metagenome assembly OGKS01 (sample SAMEA2582153, study PRJEB24529) | metagenome | biome: Human gut stool | place: China | collected 2011
GAGCCCCAACTTGACAATGCCGACGCGGGGACGCGTCGCCCCCAGGTGAGACTGCGTCGCAACCAGGTGAGGACGCGTCGCAACCAGGTGAGGACGCGATGTCCCTAAGTAATACACAAAAAAATTAGAAAATTGAAACCACTTTACCTCATATTGTCCAATTTGCTACTCATGGTGTGTACCATGAGCTTTGGGTCGTGCAGCAAAGACAATGTGGAAGAGGTGGACAATGTGGCTAAGAACGTGTGCTTTAAAGTGGAAGTGCGCACAGGTGGCTATGGGGCAGGAACTCGTGCGGCTGGACCGTCTAAAGATGATGGTACGCTGGCTGACGATGAGAACGAAAAAGCGGTCTATAACGCTACGCTCTTTATCTACCAAAATGATAAAGGCATAAATGGAGCAGCCGACACTCCTATATTATATAGTGTCTACCTACCCAACTTCTCAAAGGACACAGAACACTCTTCTGCCTACGGAGGCGTGTACACTTCGTCCGTGGTTGATACGCGCTACTCCATTCCCGCAGGCGACTACCATGTGATTATCGTTTGTAACATGGGACGCCTCACAGCCAACACCTTGGGCGACGTGCAACAGATGACGACCGCCAATGCCACCTTCGGCACGCTACAACAGCCCGAAACTTGCTCAACCTTTGCCATGTCGTCCTCCGACGACAAGTCAATCCATATCGAGGGCCGCTCCAACATGGCTAACGTAAAGGACGGCGTATTGGTCGAGATGAAAGCCGACGTGCAACGCTTGGCCGCACGCATCGACTTCTCAGCAGGTAGAAATGGGGTATGGGTCAGCGAGGTGGTCAACACGGCAGCTGAAGGTGATAAGCTGCTTGAAGGCTACAAATATACCATTGGTACAGAACCGAATGCCGACTACTTCTACTTGACGGGTGTGACACCTATCAATCTACTCAGCAGTGAGGAGTACGTATTGAAGCGCGTTACCGAAGACAAGACGTTTAATACCATTCAATACTTAGGCAAGGAGTTGCTCAGCTCTGACGGCAACGCAGCGAACTATGTAGTCGACCCTTACATTCTTCAAAAAAGCCCTTCAAGCAATGCTTTAGGGCTAAGCTACACCAATAGATATGAAGAAATGAAGTCCAGCTTTGCAGCCTGCAACAGTGGGTTGAACAAGATAACGCAGATAACCAACGGCGCCCCCAACTGTTACACCGATGCTACGGACGGCTTGACGTATAAGAGACTCGTCTATGCGAAAGAGAACACCATTACCATAGGTGCTAACAAAGAGGCTTACGTTACGGGCTTGCTCTTTACGGGCTATTACAAGAAGGCTGGCGAAGCTGCTGTACAGAAGACATACGAATACTTCATTCGCCATACTGACCCATACAACTCTAACTCTGATGCCTTGGCCATGAAATATGGCATCGTACGCAATCACGTTTACCAAGTACGCATCAATAGCGTAAGTTCTATGGGCTTAATCCTCATTCAAGTGCGCGACTGGATTCCTATCGTGGCACCTGATATTGACCTATAGGAGATGTGCAAATGCGTAGGAAATGTGCAAATGCGTAGGAAATGTGCAAATGTGAGAATGTGCAAATGTGCAAATGAATGAATGCTTTAAAAGATCATTTACACATTAGCCAATCGCAGCAATAAAAGGCGTCCATTTGCACATTTGCACATTCTCACATTTGCACATTAACTCAGCATTTGCACATTTCCTACGTATTTGCACATTCTCACATTACCCCTTTTCCTTTTATGAAACTTCTATATCTTCTTATTCCCCTACTACTCTTCACCGCCTGTTCTAACGAAATAGGCGACGACATAAAGCGTGGGCGATCCACGGTGCGCATTGAGTTGCAACAAACCGACCCGACGGCTGTGACGCAAAACAAAACGCGAGCCTCGTTTGGCGGTAGCTATCACGACGCGGGCGATGACATTCATAATGCTTACGTCGTGATGTACAACATCAAGGCGGGAAAGGTGGAACGTATCATCAACGTACCTACCGACGCTGACGAAACGGAATACAAGAGCAAGCAGGTAACGACTATCACGACAGAAAACGGTGAATACTTGTTCTATAACTTTGCCAACCGCACTGACTTCGATACTGATCCTGCCACCCCTGATGCTGCTACGCACGAGGTGACATCACTCAGCCTTGACGGCCTTACCTTTACCGTTGGCAGTCCGTTACCTGAAGGGTTAGATCCGTCACCTGAAAAGTTAGATCCGAAAGTGACCACTTGCGCCTATAACAACTACGAGATACCCCAAAAGGGCATTCCGATGAGCGATAAAAATCATTTCACCATTGACAAGGACCAAACTATTACGCTCATGCTCTATCGTATGTTGGCCAAGATGCAGTTTGCCTTTAACAATCGTTCGGCTTCAGCCTTTCGCATTCGCGGTTTGAAAGTGGGTAGCATTACCAAGGACAATACGCAGATTAAATTGCTTCCCCCTAAGGACGGAAACAACTTGATCATGACTAACTTCACGGGATTGCAACATGAAACCACTGACGTTGACGTATTTACAGCCACAGCCGACAAACCTCCCGTAATAATCAAGTCTAGCGAAACAGACAATACTTCCTTTAACAATCTCTATATCAACGAGAGTGAGGCCAACACCGACGGACAGTCCTTTCCGCTCACCATTACCATGGACCGCTCTACCGACGGTGGCACCACTTGGGTGCCCGACACACGCCATGCACTCATTCAACTCACGAGCATTCCACGCAACAACGTGGCCATTGTCAACATTAACCTAACGGACTTTGTCTTGAAGCTCGAAGCCAGTGCCTACGCGCCCATTGGCGGCTATCCCGCTTACGTGGTCAAACAGAATGACGACTTCTACGCTTACTTCTCAGGCAGTGGCGACTTTGAGCTCCGCCCCACACTCTATGAGTATGTCAACCGCGAGCACCCTGAACGTTACATCAACCTCAACGACAAAAGTCGTGTGACGAATTATTCGCTCACAGTGCTCGACCCACAAGGTATCTTTAGCAGTCAGCCTGCTTTCGATACTACAACGGGTGAAATCCTCGGCACCCTTGCCGAAGGCAGAACAGGCACCGCTACCGTGCGCCTCAACCTGCAACTCGTCATTGGTAGTGCTACACAGAGTTATACGCGTACGATTTATATTGTTAGAAATTAGTTTTTTAGTTGACAAGTTCTTTTTAGTTGACAAGTTAACGAGTTGACTAGTTAACGAGCAGGTTACCTTTAAAAATACCTACTCACTAACTCATCAATTGAAACTAACTTACTTGTCAACTCGTTAACTTGTTAACTCGTAAACAAAAGAAACCCCGTTAACTAAGAAGCAAAAACCTTGTAGACATGAAACGTTTGTTTGCACTTCTTCTCTTGATTCTTTCATTGGGAATGCAGCCTATCATGGCAGCAGACGACCCAACATACACATACATCCAATTCTCGGGCAACGGGCGCACCGTCTTGCTCGACACTGATGGGGCACTCTCGGTAGTAAACGCTACCGAGAATGCCCCTTCTGGCTCTGGCTATCAATGGACGCTTGAAGCTGCGCCCAACACCACGACCTCAGAAGTTGTACTCAAAAGCAAAGCGGGACACTATGTGGTGTACAACACGACGGATAAATCCTTCACGACGACTACCGATGCCACCGCAGCCACTGCCTTTACGAAAAGTACTAACACGTATTACAGTGCTACGGCTGGCAGCGACCGTTACGACCTCAGCATTAGCAGTCTAACGGGGAAAAACGCTTTAGCTGTAAAGAATGGACAACTCACCCTCGCCGTGACTAATTCACGTTACAGCACGGTGCGTTTGGCCACGACTATTAGTGGCCCGAACGTTAACCCCATGGTTAGCACCACGGGCGATGAGCATTGGTACTATATGGAACTCTTGCTCAGTGGTTCGGAGTGCATTAAAGATGCTGCCAAGAGTGGCGACAAACTTATCAAGACAGCCACACCGAACATTAAGTACTTAAATGCCTACATGTGGAGCCTCGTTGAGGCCAACGACCAAGGCGACGTGTACTTCAAGAGCAAGGCTGGCAACTACATAGCCCAACTCGACGGCACGTTCCAATACATTACCACTGACGAGAGTAAGCGCAATAGCAGCGGATGCTATCAAGTGTGCGATGTGGCCGACCGATCAGATTATGCTGGCACCTTTATCATTAAAAATCAAGACACAGGCAAGTTCATCTTCCCCTACGACAGTAATAGTAAAGATATAGGTATCGGCAGTTCCATGAACACTGCTGAGCGTATGCGCTTTATCGAGACCGACTTCCGCCTGCTCAACCAACCCCACGTCATTCAATTCACAGCACAAGGAGCACAGGCGCTTTACGATAGCAATACGAAAAACAACGTAACCGTCAAGACACCTGCTGATGACGACAATGCTGACGGCTACACTTGGCAATTCGAAGCCATTGCGGGCCAAACCGATGCCTATGCCTTGAAGAGCAAATTGGGGCACTATCTAAAATATACTGACAACGCGTTCAGTACTACGAGCAATGCAGACGAGGCCGTTCCCCTCTTTCCCCTTGGCAACGGCTATGACCCTTACCATACGCGCATTTCCATCACCCTGGCCAACGATGCTACCAAGGCGATTGGCTATAAAGACAGTGTCCTCTATCTGAGCGATGCTGCTGCCTCGCTCTATACCGTTACGCGCATGGTAGAAAGTACAGCGCAGGTCGTTGGTACGGCATTGCCCAAGTTTTCTACCATCAACGATACCTATTATTATAAACTCCAGTTTAAGGCCAACCACGCCGGCGACGACCGCCTCACCCTCACCGCCAATGGCTATGACACACCGACAGTCAACACCGAGGCGAACCCTGCTAACATTAATCAGAACTGGATACTGAAAACCGCACTCAACCCTAAAGCCAAAGAGGGCGACTTCTACTTGCTCAACCAAATGGGCGAATACTTGTGTTACGATGGGTCGAAATTTGTCATTCGTCCACAATATGACGAAAATTCTACCACCGTCTACCGCTTTATGCAAAACGACACGCAACCCACGTATTGGATGATTGACATGCCGCTCAACACAAGCACCAACCACACCATGGGTTTGCGCAACACGGACGTTTATAAGCTCAAAGAGTGTGAAGCCGTTTCGGACTACAACTACCTTTCGTTCAAGCCCTCTACCTATGTAAGCGAATACAATTACTTAGAGTTTACGGGTAACGGCCGCACCGCACTCTTCGAGAAGGACGGCGCGCTCATAGCCGTAGCTACCACCGAGACGCAGCCCATAGGCGATGGTTACCAGTGGACGTACGAGACTGCAGAACAAAATGGCATTGTCGGAGGCATAGTTATCAAGAGCAAAGCTGGCCACTACGTTAAGTACGATACGACGACCAAGACCTTCAGCAGCGTGGCCAACAAGGCCGAAGCCTCTATCTTTGTACGCAGCGAGAACACCTACTACACAGCCTCCGCTGGTGCTACGCGCTATAACTATACGCTCTATGGCAACACCGACACGTACAACACACTCGGTGTGAAGAATGGTCAGCTACTGTTGGTACGCCCCAACTCGCGCTATGCTGTGGTGCGCCGCACCACCTCATTGCGCGGTGCTTTGTTCTGCCCCATGGTGAGCACTGACGACAAGCCGTATTACTATCACATCGACCTCCGCACCAATGGCGACGAGCTGCTTCAAGATGCCAACGACGGTGAAGTGTTGCAAAAGACTACTGAGACCCTTCTGCCCTTGAAGGACCTGCGCTGGAGCATTTACGAAGCCAACGACTTGGGCGACGTTTATATCAAAAGTTTCAGGGGACACTATATCTACTGCGATGGCACCAACCAACGCGTCACCGCCGACACATCTGTGCGCGATACTAAAGGCCGCTACAAGCTCTGCGATATTGCCGACAACACTGACCCTCGCAGTGACGGCCATTGGCTTATTTACAACTACGCAAGCAAAAAGACAATGGCAGCCTACGGTGTCGATGTAAACAAAGTGGGTACAAGTGATTACTACTTCCCCGCCAACCGCGTCCGTTTTACCAACCTTGGCGACACTATCTATCGCTACCTTTTATTCCCCGCTATAGGCATGAAGCCCCTAGTTATGGGATATAACAATAAGGGACTACAACTACACGCCCATACCATTAATAGCCAAGACGACCAACCCGGCCTCTATCAATGGCGCATTGACGGACTCAACATTGGCAATAAGGCGGGCTATTTCATCGCTTATAACGATAAAGACAACACCTTCGGCGTAACGACCAACAAAGAAGAGGCTTATCAGTTTGAGTTTAGCCTCAACACTTACGAGAACAACAACCTCATGCGCGACAATCTGCTCAGCACCGATGAGCAGCATGCCCTTTGCATCGACGAGGACGGCAACCTCTCTTGGGGACAACCCAACACGCGCTACAGTGTGGCCCACTTCCGTTCCTTTCCCCTCGCCCCGAAGTTGCCCGTTAGTTCGGCTAATGGCGTGCATTACCAACTCTACTACTTACAGACGCAAAGCGGCAGTCACTATAACTATACGCTCAATGCTGACAACACGCAGCTTTCGTTACAACCCGCAGCCACCGACGACTTGCGCCAACTCTGGGTGTTTGTGAACGACGGCCTTGGCACAGGCGACTACTATCTGCAGAGCGCCTATAACCGTGCTTTCTTAAAATACGATGCCACGGCCGAGGCTGGTCAGCAATTCGCTGCTACGACCAACATTGCCGAAGCTACTCATGTGCGCTTGGTCGAGAGCAACACACAACCCAACTATTGGCAATTGCAACTCGTAGGAACGGACGGAAATAGCAATATCATTACGCACAACTACACCACTGCTGGCGGCACTACTACAGGGGCCTTTGCCCTCACCACACCTAACAACGGCAATAACTTTGTCAACCTCATTGCAGCTGACATTACGCCCGAATTTTATGATGAAGAAGGAGGTACTTATCGCAACCTCCAGTTGAAAGAATTAGACACGCCCTTACAGCTTGTAGCACAAGAGGACGGCAGCGTAACGACCGAAGCCGATAGCAGCACCAATACCGACCACAATAGTTGGAAGAACGTAGGCTCTCGCGAAGACTTTGTCCTACGCAATGCCAATGGCAAATACCTCACTACCAATAGCGAAGGCGCTGTCATCCTTACCGACAAGGAGGCTGAGGCTACCCACTTCTTCCTTTGGCTCAACCACCCCACGGCCGATGGTTACATCACTTGGATGTTTGGTCAACTGCCTGCCGACGGACAAGTGCCCACCGTACCCGACCGCTGCTTGGGTTACGATGAGGCTACCAAGAGCGTGAAGTTGCTGCCTTTCAGCACTTATATCACCGACAAGAAGCATACGCTCTGCTTTACTTTCTCTGCCCCCACAAGTCCGGCCTTAACTACCGATGGATTGACGGGCAAGAACTTCTACTACTTTGTTCACTTCGACAAGTTGGGCAACCAGTACATGAGCGACGGCGACGGCACCAGTGTCGATGCTATTGTAGAAGGCAAACGCAACGTCAACGACCAAATGTGGGCCTTCGTGGGCCCGAGCAAGGAGGACTTCGTGGTGATGAGTAAAGATAAGTATTACCTCTACTTCAATTCGACGAAAGGCACCTTCGACGTGACGCACGACCTTTCACTGGCGGCTCACTTCAGTGCCACTTATCGTGCCAACATTGATCGTTATACCTTCACACTCGTTGGCGGAACAGGCACAGAGGGCAAAACCGGTTGGCTACTCGCCAAGAACAGCAGCACCTCCGACCTTGCACTCGACACCGAAGCGAACATGACGGGCAATGCGGCCAACCGCTACTACTTGCGCTTTGAAGAGATTGCCCAACCGGAGGACTACTCTAACTACGAGATCCGTCCCAAGCGCTCTTGGTTTGTCAAGTTGGCACACGAAGCACAGACGTCCCCAATGACAGGTTTCATTCAGCGCGATGAAGAGGGCTGGACGGTCAATCCCTACACCAAGCGCCCGATGCAAAAGACGAGTACGTACACCATTACGCACTACCTCAAGTGTCAATCTACACACGACCTTTACGTACCGACGTGTATGATTAATTCGGCTGCAACGCGCTCACGTGCCTACCAGCGTTGGTATAATTATAAGACGGACGAAGCCGTAAGTGACTCCGTACTCTACCTTGGCATCAATAGTAGCCGTAAGTATAGCAACGGACTCGTTGTGGGCAACCGCCTCAATTTCAATGGGGGCTACGGCAGCTTCGTTGATCACTACGTGACGTTCCAAATGCCTGAGAACGTGCCCGATGATTGGGAATACATCTTGGGAGCTGACCTAACGACCTATACCGACTTTGTCGACTACTTTGGCGACAATGGCAATCCACTCTATACGGGCGAGGTGACCAACGACATAGTCGTGCCTACCGACCAAGACTTAATCGAACCGACCGTGACGGGCCGCAACATATTTGTCATTCGTAATGCACGCGCCATTGCCAACCAACTACTCAACTATCGCGAGGGGAGCAAACATTGGTTGGAAGAGAAGACAATTACGTTTCCACGCAAGAAGGTGACGCTCAACCTCTCTACCGTCAACCTCGATATGCAAAAGTCCGACTACTGGTTCTACAAGGCGGCTACAGCAGCTGAGGAAAACCTTCAAAATGCGGAGAGCAGCAATGGCGGAACGTTGGAAATTGTGATAGACGATTCGCTCGGCACGGGTATCACGAGTATGGGCTTCCAGGACAATGGTTTGTCATCAGCTTCTGAGCGCGCCATTGGTTTCAAATACCCTGACGACCCCGATGGCTTTGGCACAGGGGAAGCCAATGCTGACCAATGCACGCTCAAGGTATATGGCTGTACCAGCGACGGCATACGTTACCAGATAGCGAAGTTTACCCTCAAATTTGAGGACGATTTCGAACCCATTCTCTACACCGAGGTGATTGGTAAGAATGCTGACGGTTCGTTTAAGTCCGACCGTTCCCCCGAAGCACTACAAGCCTTGACGGGAGATCCCGTGGCCACCATTACCTTCGACCCCGACCTGTACGACACCTTCCTCACGCCACCTGTGGGCACCAACACGTCCCTTTCTGACAAGGGGCAAGGTGACGATGCAAATACTACTTATAGCCGCTGCTACCGCTATCCCTTCAACTACGACAACACTTCATACTGCTTTGCCCCAGTGAATAAAATATCCGACGAATGTACGTGGGATAACTACACAATTTCGAAGGAATTCGACAGTTACGATAACCGTGGTCACTTCTATCCTATTAAGAAGTTCTACAAAGACTTCTATATCCAAGGTGCCTACGATGACACTAACGCAGCCTTTCTCTACATCGATGCTTCCGACCTTCCGGGCCAGGTAGCTTCAATCGACTTTTCAGGTCAGGCCTGTACGGGTTCGCGCCTTTACGTGTCGGCTTGGATGAGTAGCCCCGACCGCGACCAGGAGTCGCCCGCCAACGTAGTGTTCCGCGTAGAAGGCATTACCGAGAGTGGCGATGTCAACACGCTCTATAGTTACTGCCCCGGTGCTATCTTAGGTCAAGCACGTGATCGCACAGGCAAAACGATTAATAACAACATCGATAACAAAGGCATCGGTCTATGGCAACAAGTGTTCTTCAGCTTTATCAACAAGAGTACTATCCCCTACACACGATATCGCTTGACGATTGACAATGCTTGTACCAACACGCGCGGTGGCGACATCTTGATTGACGATATTGAAGTATTCTCACTCAAGCCTTCTGTGCAGTTAGAGCGCAGCACGCCTGTTTGTAGTCAACAGATTACATTGGCTAAGATGACGGCCGACTTTGATGTGATTTTGCAACAATTGGACTTGACCGAGAATGAGGACTTGGCCGAAGGCAACCCCAATATGTGGTACTGCCTACTCGACAAGGCCCTCTACGACAAAGAGTTGACGGCTAAAGCCACCGACCCCTCTAACTACACTCCTTCTACCACCGACGTAAGGCGCGCCTTTACAACGGCCTTAGTGGGCGACCCTGCGATGACAACAGGTCCGGAACGTGCTTTCCGCTACATTGAGTTCACCACCCACTTTAATAACGATACCTTACTGCCGCCCTACGACTATGCCAAGGCACTGCATGGCATGAATGCGCAACGCTTTAAGGAAACCTCTGGTGCGGGTGATCGCCACTTTATCATTAGCGATAAGTTTAAGGGGGCAAATCTTCAGCCGAGACACGAATATTACATTCTGTTTAAGCCGCGCTTCTCGTCCGACCCTATTACGATTAACAATGCAGTCAATGCCTTCGAGCTGGGTACGGACTGCTGCATTATGAGTACTTTCCGTACGGGGTCTGCCATTACCGTAGTGGAAGACGGTGATGACGATACGGCTATCGACAATGAAGTACAAACTTGTGCGGGCAAGAGTGTGGCACTCAGCGTGAAGCAAAATGGCACGGCCGACAACGGCACAGAGCCTGAACGCTTGACACAATACGACTGGTGGCGCGATTACGTGGCTGGAGCTTTCACACAGATATATGTCAATACGGCCAACCGTACGTGGCGAGTTATCGATAAGCACGAAGCCCCCATATCGACCGAAATCACGCTGCGCGAAGCGTTGATGACATTCCGCCACTTCTACCCTACGGCTACGACTGTAGCGGCAGCAAAACCTCAAAGAGACGAAGCGTTCGTCTTGACGCAACCGATCATTGACGTGCTCCTGCAACTCACACAAAACACATCAAAAAGTGTGGCACCTTTGCTCTTGCTCAACAATACGTGTAACGTATTCATACCTGTGGCTACGACTCAAGGAGAGATAGAGTACGTTACAGTCATTCCTATTGACCATACCAATGCCGACGGTAACGTGCAGTACTGCTACGACCCTGAACGAATTAGTATCTTGGTCAGTGGCCAAGCACCACAGCTCTTTGACGGACTGAATGGGGCGACTGACACTTACCCCGACCACTTAACGAACGTGCCTATACGCACCAGCCTGGCAGCCGTAAACGAGGTGAGAGAACATATTGCCAAAACCGCCCCCAAAAACGTGCTGCGAATCCCCCTACGCAGCATGCGTACAATCACCGCTGGAGCATTGGGTATGCAACACATTCTCCCCTCTGACAGCGACCTGGGAGATGTTTATATCACCGCTACCAACGACCCTAACATGGAGGTGTACAAGACCTTTGCTGGCAACAAGGTGGAAGGATTCCGCACTGTGGGACATGTGAAGGAGTTTGAAGCCCTCACGGCTAACCCAACGGAGGCGCATGCCGACATTTACTTCCTCAACGACTTCAATCCGCGCGAGGGTTATACTTATACGCTGCGCATTGACTTCCGCGAACGCTTTGCCGCTAAAGATGCTACAGTGTCAACGGCTTGCGACGGTACACTCTTGTTCGACCTCATCATCGTACCGCAGTATGAAGTATGGACTGGTGCTGCAGGTAATACGGACTGGACGAACGATGCCAACTGGGCACGTGCCGATCGCACGGAACTGCTTCGCGATGCGACCGATGCCCCCGACTACGTGACAAATGCGACGAATGGTACGGCACAAGGCTTTGCCCCAATGTCGCACACCAACGTGATCGTTACGCCACAGGCGGATGGTCCCTTGCTCTACGCTACGGATCACAGCAGCGCGGAGGGCGATAGTTTTGTTCACTTCATCGAACACGAAGGCGATCAGCGCACTGCTACGCCCGACATTGAGTACCACCTCTTGACGCAAAAGCAAGCTACGGAGGGCGGCTTCAACCCTTGCAGTCGCTACGGAACCTATCAGGCTAACAAGCTTGTGTTGCAATCGGGCAGCGAACTCCTCCACCCCGAACGCCTGACCTATACGCAAGCGTGGGTAGAATACGCGCTCACTCCTGGCCGTTGGTACACCTTAGGTTCGCCCTTGCAGCATACCTATGCAGGCGATTGGTACGCACCCACTGACAATGCGCAGCAACTCACGCCTTACTTCGACGACGTAACGTTCAACACGACTGACTACAACCGCTTTGCGCCAGCCGTTTACCAACGCAGTTGGGACAAGGCCAACTCCTTGCTCTACTACCTCACACCTTACTCGGCCGACGCACAGCAACAGGCTACCGTTCAAAACAAGGACGTTTACCAAGCCATTGCATGGAGCAAAGCCTTTAACGACGTGCAAGAGCCTTATGGCGTAGGTGGCTTCTCGGTGAAGGTGAATGCAAAGGGTGCTTCAAGTACTTATACGCAGTCGCTCTTCCGCCTACCGAAGGAGGACACCAAATTTGGTTACTACACTACGGCGCAAGCTACTGATGGTAAGGAGTACACTGTTGACCGCACGAAGAGTCATCGTCTCATCGCTGACCAGCTGAACGAGGCGAGTCACACGATTACGCAGACGCTCACGAATAAGAACAAGGCTAACGCTTACTTCTTAGTGAGCAACCCATTTACATGCGGACTCGACATGAACCAGTTCTTCGTTACGAATGACCTTGTGCTCGACGGTAGGAAGTATTGGCTGCTCACGGCTGACGGACAGTTGGGCGTGATGCAGAATGCTGACGATAAGCAGTGGATAACTGTCAATGATGCCACGGCCACAACGGCTCAAGGCGTCCTCGCTCCAGGTCAAGGTTTCTTTGTGAAAGCTGCTCAACCCACGGGTAGTCTCTCGCTCCGCTTTACGGCAGACATGATGACGAGTGCCAAGGCCGTAGGTAGCACCCTACGCGCTCCGGCTCGCCGCCAACCGTTAGGTGGTTCGCTACGCACCTTGCGCATTCGTGCCGCTCGAGGTGGACTGCGAAGTGAAGCTATTGTTGTGAAAGACACCGAGGCCAACAACGACTACCAACCGTCTGAAGACCTCGAAGCGCTCGTTGACAATGCTTTGGCCGATGTGCCAACGGTTTATACCTTGGCGGGCACGCAGGCCAGCACAATCAACCGTCGCCACACGATGTTCCGCGTTCCCTTAGGCATTCTGAGCAATAGTGATGCACCGACGCGCCTCACCTTCACGGGGCTGAATGAGTTCAACGAAACGCTCTCGCTACTCGACGAACAAACGGGACTCGTCACACCGCTCACGCTCAGTACGGGAGCAAAGACGGATAGCGTATCGTTGGAGGTGTCAGGCAATGCAGTAGGTCGTTACTACATCTTGTCTTCGGCCGAACCTACGCCTGACGACTTGGCTTCGCTCACGCGTCCTCTAATTCAAGTTGACAATCAGCACCTCGTCATCACCTCCTCACCCGCTCACCCTTTGACGCACGTCGAAGTGGTCGATGCCGCCGGCCGTGTGCTTTACCAGATGAAGCCTTTCACATCTTCGCTCCGTCTCAAACTACCACAAGGCATCTACGTAGTCGAAGCGCGCACCGACGAGGGCAAAACGGTGAACAAGGTGACGATGCCTTGTTAATGTGCAAATGTGCAAATGTGCAAATGTGAGAATGTGAGAATGTGAGAATGTGAGAATGTGCAAATGGTTGCCTTTACTTACTGAGTTTTTATGAACACTTACTTAGTCTTCAATCTATAACTCAGTAAATAAAGGTGACCATTTGCACATTTGCACATTCTCACATTTGCACATTAACTCAGCATTTGCACATTCACAAGGCATTTGCACATTAACAAAGCATTTGCACATTAAATAAATATCGTACATTTGCAGCAAAACAATCTCATTATGAAGCATCAAGCTATAAAAGAACTGCCTTATGGTGTGTCGAACTTCGTCACAATCGTTGAGGAGAACATATATTACGTGGACAAGACCATGTACATTCCCATGCTTGAAAACGAGGCACGCAATCTTTTCTTCATACGTCCACGACGCTTTGGCAAGAGCCTCTTCTTAGGTATGCTTCACGCCTACTACGACTGCCGCACAAAGGATAAGTTTGAGCAGTGGTTTGGTAAGCTGTGGATTGGCCAACACCCCACGCCTAATCAAGGACGCTATCAAGTACTGCACCTTGACTTCTCACAAGTGGGAGGAAGAATTGAAAAGCTGGAAGAGAACTTCGATAGTTATTGTCGTGTTGTATTTGACAGTTTCGTCGACATTTATGAAGACTATTACACCGACGACTTTGTCAAAAAAGTAAGAAGTGCAGCAACAGCTGTTGACAAACTTACCCTCATCAATTATGAATCGAAAAAGTACGAGTACCCTCTCTACCTCATCATCGATGAGTACGACAACTTTACCAACGCCGTGTTCAACGAGCAAGGTGAGAACGTATATTGGAGCATTAACCATGCCGAAAGCTTCTATTGCGACATTTTTAAGAAGTTCAAGGGGTCATTTGACCGTATCTTCATCACAGGCGTAAGTCCTGTTACGCTCGACGACGTGACCAGCGGCTTCAACATTGGTTGGCACATCTCTACGAAACCTGAGTTTAACCAAATGCTCGGTTTCTCAACTGAGGACGTACATGCTCTCTTCAGTTATTACAAAGCTTCGGGTGCCATTCGCCCCGACTGCAACATTGAGGCTGTGATTGACGAGATGAAGCCTTGGTACGACAACTACTGCTTTGCCAAAGATGCACTCCACACGCAAAGCCGCGTGTTCAACTGCGATATGGTCCTCTACTACCTACGCAACTACATCAGCCGTGGCGAAGGGCCAAAGGAGATGATCGACCCGAACACCAAGACGGACTATAACAAGATGAAGCGCCTCATACAACTTGATAAGTTGGACGGTGACCGCAAAGGCGTCATTCGCACCATTGCCGAAACGGGAGAGATTGCTTGCAACCTCTACGAGACTTTCCCCGCACACCAAATCACCAACCCTAGAATCTTTCCAAGTCTCTTGTTCTACTACGGCATGCTCACCATTAAGAGTACTCGAGGTGCCAAACTCTTAATGGCTATTCCCAACAACAACGTGCGCAAGCAGTACTATGGTTTTCTGTTAGAGGAATATCAAGAGGTCAACCACATCAATCTCAACGAGTTCTCTGTGCTCTTCACTTACATGGCACTCCAAGGCAAGTGGCAAGATGCACTCAACTACATGGCTGAAGCCTATACCAAAGTATCGTCTGTGCGCGACGGCATTGAGGCGGAACGCAACCTACAAGGCTTCTTTATGGCTTACCTCAATCTCAACGCTTATTATTACACCGCGCCTGAGTTGGAGTTGAATCACGGCTTTTGCGACTTCTTCCTCCTACCCGACTTGACGCACTACGCTACAAAGCATAGCTACATTCTCGAACTCAAACTATTGCACAAAGGCGACACCGAAGCCACCGCACAAAAGCAATGGGACGAGGCCGTCACGCAAATCAACGCTTACGCCCAAGCACCTCGCGTCGAGGCCTTGCGCCAAGGCACACAGCTGCACAAAATCATCATGCAGTTTGACCGACACCAACTGCACAGAATGGAGGAAGTGCATAGTTAATGTGCAAATGTGAGAATAACGTAATGTTTTTTATAACTGCGCGTACAAAGGCGACCATTTGCACATTCTCACATTTGCACATTAGCATATTAGCTCATTCCCAAAACTTTTGCATAACTTTGCACACTCGCTTTTTATAAATGACAACCGAATATTGATAACAATATATGGATATTGACTTTGTAATAACATGGGTCGACATGAACGACCCTACGTGGCAAGCCAAATTTTCAAAATATTCAGGCAACAAAAATAACACAAAGAATGGGGTCTGTGATGCTCGCTTCCGCGACTACGGCTTCTTAAAATATTGGTTTCGAGGGGTAGAACAATTCGCCCCCTGGGTGCGCAAAATACATTTTATAACCGACGGGCAAAAGCCTGAGTGGTTAGATGAGTCGAACCCTAAAATTCACCTTGTTAACCACAAAGACATTATTCCAGAAGAGTTTCTACCCGTTTACAACTCTGCCGTAATTGAACGGTACATTCATCGAATAGCGGGATTGGCCGACCATTTTGTTTACTTCAACGACGACTTCTATATTATCAACCACGTCAGCCCCGAACGTTTCTTCCAGAACGGACTGCCATGCGACATCGCCGTCTTCTCCTACAACCCTTCATGGTCGCAATGGTACAAACGCATTAAGAACAATATTCGGCTCATCAATCGCCACTTCGACAAGAAAAAGGTGCTATCACAACACCACGACAAGTGGTATGACAAGAGCTACGGTATGAAGGCGCGTTGGAACTATCTACTCCACTTCTACAATAAGTTCATCACACTGCGCGTGCCTCACAATGCACAGCCTTACCTCAAGAGCACATTCGATGACGTATGGAAAGCCGCGGGTGAGGAATTGACCGAAACGTCACACAACCGTTTCCGTTCGTTAACGGACTTTACGCCCGAACTCTTCCGCACGTGGCAAATCTGTCAGGGCAACTTCACACCTTATAATACGTATCGCGACACGAAGATGTTTCCCCTCATGATACGCTCTAAACAAGCTATCAAAGCCATTTACGAACAGAAGTACACACTCATCTGCTTGAACGACAACGTCCACATTCATCACTATGATCAAGTGATGCAACAACTCGACGAAGCTTTCAGACATATACTGCCCGAACAATCGTCGTTCGAGAAGGGATAGACTGGAATTTAGGAGGTTAGTTTGAGGGGGTAGAAGGTTAAAAAGTTAGTTTAAAAGATGAGTTTCCAAAACTAACTTTTTAACCTTCTGACCCAATAACCCACTAACCTTTTAACCCACTAACCCTCTAACCACCTAACCCCCAAAAACTCTCCCCCCTTGAACAAAGTAGCAGCTGAAATCATTGCAGGACTCATACCTCACAAAATGACACGCAATCGCTGGCGAGGCATCTTAAGGTTTGGACTGATAAATGCTCTCAAACTCAAGCACGAATTGAAGCACAACACGCAGTCGCCTGAAGTACACCTTGCCGTATGTGCCATTGCCAAGAACGAAGGACCTTACTTTACTGAATGGATAGAGTGGCACCGCCGGCAAGGGGTAGAACGCTTCTACATCTACGACAATGAGAGCACCGACGGCACACAAGCATTACTAAAGCCTTACATAGAGCAGGGCATCGTCATCTACCAACCTTGGCCTGGCTACCGCCGACAGTTGGCCGCCTACGACCATTGCTTGGCACACCACCGCTACGAAGCCCGCTGGATAGCCTTTATCGATCTGGACGAGTTTATCGTACCCGTCAAAGACGCTTCGATACCCGCTTTCCTCAACCGCTTTGAACAGTTTGCAGCTGTCGAAGTCAATTGGCTCATTTATGGCAGCAACGGCCACCGCACACACACCGAAGGGGGCGTAATGCAACGCTTCACGCGTCACTCACTCCCTGAGCACCCCTTAAATCGCCACGTGAAGAGCATCGTCAATCCTCGCCGCGTGTATGGCATGATAGGTTGTCACGAAGCCGCAAAGATTGACGGTTACGCAGCCGACTCTCATGGCCAACGCATTACACGTAATTTTCGCCAACGCGAGCCACAACAGGACATTATACGCATCAATCATTATGCCGTAAGGTCGTACGAAGAGTTCTGTGAGAAGCAAACACGCGGCCGCGCCAGTGGCACACAACGTGAAGTGAAAGACGACTACTTCACGCAGTATGACTTAAACGACGTAAGCGAGTAAAAGACTCATATCATTATGACAGATAACAAAACACAGGTGGTCGTATCGATGACATCATTCCCTGCTGCCATCGGTTATGCCGAACAGGCTGTACAATACTTATTAAATGGTTCTGTACTGCCCGACAAGTTGGTGCTTTACCTTACGCTTTCACAATTCGAAGGACAAGAGCGACTACTCGACGGTGTAAGGCAGTTAGCAAACAAATCGCCCATTTTCGAGGTACGTGACTACCCCACCGACATTCGTTCGTATCGCAAACTCGTACCCGCTCTCCACGACTTTCCCGAAGCGATCATCGTGACCGTCGACGACGACATCGCTTACCACCGCCACCTCCTACGCGACCTCCTGCGTCTTCACGCACAATATCCTGATGCCGTACTCGCTCATCGCGCTAAACGCATTCAACTCGGAGCGCCGTACCGACAATGGAAGAAATACCGTTGGTACGACTTTGTGTTCAAACGCATTCACCGTGGTTTTCTTAATTTACAAACGGGTGTGGCAGGTGTGCTATATCCGCCTCACGCTCTAAAAGCCGATATGCTCGATGTCGAACTCTTTACGCGTCTGGCTCCTACAGTCGACGACATTTGGTTTTGGGCAGCCTGCGTAGCACAAGGCACACCCGTCATTCCCGTTCCGTTTGGACGCAATAAGCCGCGTGGCTTAGGAAAGCCCAAAGAGCTTTCGCTCAAAACGAGGAACTTTAAAGGCCAAACAGACCGCAACCTCGCAGCACTCAACACTATTTTAGAACATTTTCCCGAAATTAGAAAGAAGGTAGAGGAAGGTTAATATTATACGAGTAACCCATAAACTTATTAAACCAACAAACTTATTAAACCCATAAACTGCAGTTTATCTGCCTAATTGGGGGGACGCGTCCTAACCTGGGGGCGACGCGTCCCCGCGTCGGCATT
>OGKS01000671.1_pt1 | contig 18476 bp, 7 predicted proteins | sample 1572491 | NCBI WGS metagenome assembly OGKS01 (sample SAMEA2582153, study PRJEB24529) | metagenome | biome: Human gut stool | place: China | collected 2011
AAAAGAAATTTGTTATACCTTTATCGTTTTCGACAATTTGCCTATTTTGAGAATTTTTCATATCTTTGCGGCATAACAAACCTACATAATAACTAAGGAGCCGCTTCATAATAACGGAACCAAGTCATGATGAATAAGGTGAGTTTGTATGAAAACTGAATAAAAGCGAAATTAAGTTCAGCTTAAAAACTTGAAATAATAATAACCTAAAACAGAAGTTTATGTATCAACAACTGAAACGTGTCAGTATGGCACTGGCTTTAGGCTCTGTTTGTTTTGGTGCTTTTGCACAACAGAAAACAATCAAGGGTACAGTGAAGGATTCTAATGGCGAACCAATGATTGGCGTTAGTGTTGTTCCTGAAGGAATGGCAGGTTTAGGTTCTGTCACCGATTTGGATGGTAACTTTTCTATTAACGGAGTTAATCCATCTACAGTTCTCAAATTTACCTATATCGGTTACAAGGAAAAGAAGGTAAAGGTAGGTGCCCAGAATTCCGTCGATATCGTGATGGAAGAAGATAACAATTCTCTGGATGAATTGGTTGTCATCGGCTATGGCGTAGTGAAGAAACGTGATTTGACAGGTTCTGTCGCTTCCATCAAGTCTGACGATCTTAAGAATGTGGCTTCATCCAATGCGATGCAGGCGATGCAGGCTAAGATTCCTGGCATGGACTTGCAGCAGTCAAGTGGTGAGTCTGGTTCTGGCGTAAGCATCAATCTTCGTGGTGCCCGTTCTATGTTGGCTTCCAATAATCCGTTGATTCTTGTGGATGGAGTGGCTTATGGTTCTACGCTCGACCTTAATCCATCAGATATTGAGTCTATGGAGGTATTGAAGGATGCTTCTTCTACTGCTATCTATGGTACCCGTGGTGCCAATGGTGTTATCATCATTACTACTAAGCGTGGTAAGGCCGGTAAGACTTCAGTAGGATTCAATTTCTACAACTCTTTCAACAGTGCTACCAATGCAGCAAATTCTATGTACGGTGAAAAGGAAGTACAGCGCCTGATAGACAAGAGTGCTTATTCGACTTGGTATAAAGGTGCTGACAAGACTTTGGAGGCTTACAATACCGTGCTCAGTAGCATCACTCCAGAAAGTGTACTGACCAATAAACTGGATGATGGTACATCTACATTCGATATTTATAATGATGGTTCCTATACTGATTGGGGCGATTTGCTCTTGAAAAACAGTACCTCTCAGAACTATGAAGTAAATGTAGCTGGTGGTAGTGAAAAGACCAATTTCAATATTTCCTTGGGTGCTATGTACGACCGTGGTTTGATGAAGAACGATCAGATGAGCCGCTACAATGGTAAGGTGAATATCGACCATCGCATCAATAAGGTTGTGAAGGTAGGATCCAGCTTACTCTTTACTTACAAAAACTGGAATCGTCGTAATTCCGGTGTTTACAACCAGGCTTTGAAGATGACCTCCATTACTCATCCATATTTGACAGATGGAAGCATCAATGCAACTCCAAACCCTTGGTATGCAGCTCACTGTTCTCCATTGCTGGATGATGTAAAGGATGCTTATCAGAACAATACTGAGTCAACCCGTTTTTTCGGCAATGCTTATGTGGAGGTTGCCCCTATGAAGGGTCTGAACTTACGCTCTATGTTTGCTGTAGATAGAAGCGACTCACGCAATGGCTTGTATCAGGACTATCAGAGTCAGCAGAGATACCAGTCTCCTTCTACCAGCTACATCCGTCAGATCAGAAATAACTCTACTGCGATTACATGGGATAATACCATCAATTACAATACTACGATAGCAGAGAAGCATGATTTGACAGCATTGCTTGGTCATGAGTTGACCCAGACAGTGACAGAAAGTTCTACTGTGGGCGGTGATGCAGGTGCTACTCATTATTATGAGAGCGGTTACAATGATCTGTCTAAGATCCTTTCTCCTGTGACAACTTCTACCTACGTCAAGACTTCCATGTTGTCATTCTTTGGTCGTCTGAACTATTCTTATGCCAGCAAGTATCTGCTGACCGCTTCACTTCGTGCTGATGGTTCTTCTACTTTGGCAAAGGGTCACAAGTGGGGTTACTTCCCATCTGTAGCAGGTGGTTGGAGAATGATCGAGGAGAGTTGGCTGAAAGACCAGAAAGTTTTGAGTAATTTGAAACTTCGTGCTTCTTGGGGTATTTCCGGTAATGCAGCTATTGATGCTTATTCTACATTGACATCACTGAGTGCCAATACCTATTATTACTATTTAGGCAACACAGATGTATCTGGTAAGATTCCAAGCCAGTTGGGTAATCCTAACCTGACATGGGAGAAGACCTCATCATTCAACCTTGGTCTCGACTTCGGTTTCCTTGATGGACGTATCAGCGGTAGCATTGATTACTATTGGAACCATACCTACGATTTGTTGTTCTATAAGACAGCACCTGCATCATCATTCCCTACCGTTATCGACAATATCGGTAAGACAAAGGGACAGGGTCTTGAGATTTCTTTGATGACAGATATCGTTCGTACCAAGGACTTCGACTGGACAGCCAACTGGTCTTACTCTCATTTCAATGATGAGATTACTGAGTTGACAGGTGGTGTTGATAAGTATGTATCTGGTACCAAGGGCTTGTTCGTAGGCAATCGTGTAAACGCATTCTATGATTACAAGGTACTCGGTGAGTGGGGTATTGGTGAGTTCGACCAGTATGTAGAAGACTTTAAGGCTGCACATGAAGGCAAGAAGCCTGGTTGCATAGGTACCAAGGGCTATGGTACACCAGGTTCTCCAAAGATTTTGGATAAGGATGGTGATGGTACTATCAGTTCTGACGACCGTGTACTCTACAACCAGGATCCTAATCATGTATTCGGTATGACCAATACATTCACCTATAAGGACTTCTCACTCTCAGTACAGTTGATGGCTCGTTTGGGCGGTTATATTTCATACGCAATGAATGAGCAGTTGAACTTTGAGTCTGCCAACTGGGGTGATGCTATCGATTATTGGACACCAACCAATACCGATGCAAAATTCCCTAACCCAGGTTTGGATACTAATTCCAGCAAGATCTGGTCAACTTACAAGTCTGCGTTCACATACGAAAAGGCTGATTACTTCAAGATTAAGGATATCACCCTTTCTTATAATGTGCCAGCTAAGTGGTTGCATACTATCGGTATGAATAAGGCTCGAGTATATTGCTCAATGAAGAACTTCATGACATGGAGTAAGATTGACAACTACGACCCAGAGCGTGGTGGTAGCATCTCATTCCCTATGCAGAAGCAGGTTGTAATCGGTCTTAATGTAGAATTCTAAAAACATCGAATCAATTATGAAAACAAAGATATTATTCATGGCAGCGGCATCTTCTATGATGTTGGGACTTACCTCTTGTTCTGATTTTCTGGAAGAAGAGAATAAAGTGGGTGAAACTGCCGGTTTGGCATATAAAACTCCTGCTGGTCTGGAAGGCCTTGTAGCAAACTGCTACACCTTTGCCCGTGGCTGGTATGGTAAGGAAGCAGGTTTAGGTTTAAGTGAAATGGGTACCGACCTCTTCTATTATGGTTATGATAACAAGCAGAAGAGCCTTTGCTCCTACAATTTCAATGCAGCTGCATTGGAAAACAATGTGGCAGATAACCCTTGTCTTGATAACTATTGGGAACTTTTCTATAGTGCTACAGATGTCTGCAACAATGCCATCAAGTATGTGAATGATGCAAACTTCTTGAGTGAGGATCTGAAGAATCGTTATCTGGGTGAGGCTCTTTTCCTGAGAGCTTTCTATTATTTCCACATGGTTAACACCTGGGGAGCTATCCCATATAATTCAGAACCAGTAACAGCTCAGAATTTCAATCCTACCAGAATGCCAGAGAATGAAGTGTTCGGTAAGGTATTGGACGATTTGGATGAATCTATCGCTAAGTTTGAGGCTGCAGGTTACAAGACCAAGGCTGATGGACGTGCCAACTATTGGGCAGCTAAGGCTTTGAGATCAAGAGTATTGCTTTATGCAGCATCCTGGTTGGGTGGTCAGTTAGGTCAGACCGTCAAGGGTGGCAATTATGATGGTAAAGACAAGAATGCTCTCTATACAGCTGCTCAGGCAGATGCAGAGGCTGTTATTGGTGCAAGCGATTATGCAAGTCTTGACAATAACTACAAGCATGTATGGACGATGGCTAATGAGAGCTATAATACCAATCAGGAGGCGCTCTTCGGTGTAACCTATTCTCAGGACATTAAGACCAATGCCAACTGCATTCCTTACCGTTATCGTTTGGAAGGTGGTAGCCCAATGCAGTACAATAGTTTGATTACCCGTACGGGTTATACTCGTGGTGGTAATGCCATGTTGTTGATGTTTGTTTCTATGTGGAACAATGGCGCTAACGACTTGGGTGGCAATGGTCAGAAAGACACACAGGTGTTCTGGCGTATAGCTGCTGGCAAGACAACCATCAAGAGTAAATTAACTGGTAAGAATGTAGAATGTGGCGCAGCTTATTCTCCATACGGACGTGGATTCACCCGCTACTTGCCTTCATTGCACTTGTGGAACCTGTTGGAGAAGCATAAGACTACCGATCAGCGTTCAGAAGCAACCTTGCTTGATCACTATGACATAGCTTCACGTGATTTGGCTAAGAATTCAAAGAATTATCCAGAGTTGCAGGATACCGCTATTTACTATTGCCCAATGGATGGAGATTCTCCAGAGGGTCAGGCTATGCAGGCTTGGGCAAAGAACAGATACCGTATCCAGTTTATGGCAGGTGGTGACATCCCTGTTTACACATCTATGGATGAGGCTACAGCCAAGCCAACAGAAGCTGCAGTGAAGACTTCTAAGGTTTATGGTGATGATCGTTACAACCTGTATAAGATTGCTGGTTGGTGCTCATTCCCTGGCATCAAGAAGTTCTTGGATGATGTTTATGATCCAAACTACCCAACTCATGACATCTCCAGCCGTGATGCCATCGTGATGCGTATCCCAGAGATGTATCTCATCAAGGCAGAATGTCAGTTGGCTCTCGGTGATGGTGGTGCAGCCATGGCAACTATCAACCAGCTCCGTCAGGCGCGTGCTATCGAGGGTAAGGATAATACCTTGAGTGGTAATGCAACCATCGATACCATCCTTGAGGAGCGAGCAGTAGAGTTCTGCGGTGAGCAGATGCGCTGGTTTGATTTGAAGCGTACAGGTAAGCTTTACGAGTACGTACAGAAGTATAATGCACAGGCTGCCGACAACCTGAAGGCTGATGTCAGCAAGCATTATCTCTATCGTCCAATCCCACAGAATGAGATTGACGCTGTTCAGAACTTCACCACAGAGGTGAACAGTACGACAGGTTTCTGGCAGAACCCAGGATACTAATAGATATTTTTGGTTAGAAACACACTTGTTTTGGGCGAGCATCATCGAGGGATGGTGCTCGCTTTCTTTATTCTTAGATTCATTGCCATTTATCTTAGGATAGTTTGGCAAGTATCTTAGGATAGTTTGGCAAGTATCTTAGGATACTTTTTTTTAGTGTTTTACTCAAACAAAATCCCCCAGCCAAAATTGATTAGCTGGGGGACGTTTTTTGAGTGATATTGTGTTTTGTTACTTTGCAATATACTTTCTGTTGTTGTGGATATAAATACCCTTGTTGAGAGCCTGCAAATCGCTTGTAGAAGCGTTCTTGATTACCAGGCGACCGCTGAGGTCATAGACGTTGTTGTCCGCCTTGTTTTTATTATCTAATGTGATACCAGCTATAGAGTTGGTTCCTTCAGTATAAAGAGTAAATGACAAAATGCATTGTTTTACTTTCGGTGTGAATGTCAACGTGTGCTCTACAGGAGAATCAAACTCTACAGTATATTTCTTTACGCTCTTGTCCTTAGGGAAGATATAAGTAGTAGCATCGTAGCTCTTGCCGTTAATCTCGCCGATATAGGCATCTGCATCAGAATAGTTGTTGCGACCCTCAATATCCATCTTGGTTATCTTTACTCCATCAGGAATAATGATGGTGTATTGGTTTGCACTGTACTTGATGTAGTTTGTACCAGAACCAATATCATATTTTTTTCCTTTTTCGTTGCTGATGGAGAAACTATTGCTGAATGTCGCAGTTGAACTTGTGCCGTCAGTCAAGGTCTTTGAGTTCAAAGTGAAAGGACCTTTTGTATCTGTAACCGTAGAACCTGTTGAGGTTGCATTGCATTCATCTGTCCATGATGAATCATATTTCTGAAGCCAGATAGCACCACTGCTTACTGTAATCTTGGAGTTGTTTTTGAATACGAGATTATCCACGAAACGGATATCGATACCCTTCTTGGCTGATATCTGTACGTTGTCGAGTGTCACGTTCTTGATGTGGCTCTCAGGGCGACCTACCAGGAAGATGGCATTCCCATCGCAAACATCTGTAGTCTTTACATTCTGCAGATAAATACCATTATAGGTTGGGGTAGTGCCATCTACCGCTCTTGCGTTTGCCTTATCTACAGCAGGATCGCTATTGTAGTTCTTGTCGTAGAAGCAGTCGATAGAGAGTGGGTTCTTAACCTTGTTCATAGTGAAGTTAGTAAACTTCCAGTCTTCCTCACCACCGCCGCGGAGAGTACCATCATTATTGATGCCTGTCTTCATACGGATACCAGCTGTGGTACCATTCATGGTGATGTTATCGAACCATACATGCTTGATGTTCTTAGTATAGCTACCGATAGAAGCACCATGCCCTGTTCCAAAGTTGCAGTTCCATACATGGATGTATTGTGCGTCATTGTCGCAAACTACATTATCGTCACCATTGCTGATATTACAGTTGTAGATGTTGACGTATGGACCCCAGATAGAGACACCATCCGTGTTATGAGATGCCTTGCCCTTTCCGGCTTCTGAAGCAGGTTCGCTGATGGTTACGTCATGAATAGTAGCATGACTTGCCTTACCGCTATTGCTGATGGTGATGTTCACACCGGGAGTATTCTGAATTTTGAAGTTGCGGAGCAAGAAATGCTTACCCTGTTCAAAGCGTATCATCGCACCAGGGTTGAAGGTCTCGCTTTGCTCTTTTGCCAGCCACCAGCGTGCTCCTTGTCCGTCGATGATAGATGTTTCGCCTTCACCCTCGATAACAACATCGGTAACATTCTTGCCCTTGTTCTTACAACCGATGAATACTGTCTTGTTGTTAGGAGCCTTGCCGTATTCTACGAGCTTCAGGGTAGCTCCTGCGCAAAGGTGGAGTACGGTCTTTGACTTGATGCTGAGAACTTCGGTTGTACTTGTCATCTGGTCTGTGCTGCCAAACATCCATGTACCAGCTGGAATTACGACCATACCGCCAGTAGTAGGAACAGCATCAAGGGCTTTCTGAATAGCCTTGGTGTTGTCTGCTGCCGATGTGGAGGCACCGTAGTCTTTGATGTTCAACGTATTTGCTGATGTGATGGCTGGCAATTGTGGTAACTCAACTGCTGTCCATCCCTTAGGAGTGTTCTGAGCATTTAGCTCAGCGGTAATACCTGCAAAAGTTTGTGCTTTTGCAATTACGGGTAATGTCATAAGTGCTGCAAGCACCATGTTTTTGAAAAAAGTCTTGTTCATAAATTAGGCTTATATTTATTATATTGCAAAATTACAATTATTCTATATATAATAAGGTGTAAACCTCAGAAAATTAAACGAAAACGATTACGTATAAGGAATTCTTTTATGTTCACTTCCTCTTCGATGAATCTACGAATTCAGTCTTGTTCTTTGGAAGTAGGAGAGTGGTAATGAAATAAAAAAGTGCAATGCCCGATGTGAGCATTGCACTACCTATGTATTTATGATTTTAATTTCTTGATTTCCTCTATAGATAAACCTGTGGATTTTGCAATGACCTCTAATGGTGTATTGTATGCAAGGAGATTGAGGGCGATTTCTTCAGCTTTTTCTTTTTTACCTTCCGCTCTTCCTTTGGCTTCTCCTTTTATTATTCCTTTTTCCTCTGCATGCTTATATACAGCATAATTGTCCCACATGACCATCATGCTGTTGTCGTATTTCTCCTGTTCCTCTTTGGTCAGAGTCTTGGAGTCGGCGATTTCTGCCAGTCTCTTGAATATCTTATGCTGAGCCTCAAAAGGCATTTTTTCTAAAGTCTCCATATGCTTCAAATTATAAATCCAACAATCTAAAAACGTAGTACACTCTTCCTCTTTCTTCTTGAAAAGAGGCATTACCAAGTAGATGAAGCGGATTTTGTTAGAATAAACCTCTCCGCTATCCTTGTCTGCCAGCACAACGTCTGTTCTGAACTTCTTAGGTGTATTTTCATCTACATCAAAGTTCATGAAACAGATAACATAAACAGGTGTGAGATGATAATCCCATTGTCCTTTTATGCCTTGGTCTACTATCGTTTTCGATGCATAGTAGAGAGACCGGTCGATGAAATAGGACTGGCTCCTGTTTTGCATTTCAACGATAATGTGCTCACCTGTGTCAGTTTCGCAAAAGACGTCGTAGATGATACCTCGTTGGTCTTTTGTTTCTGGCAACATCTCCTTGTCCTTAAACTTCACATCTGTGATATGCTGCTCTCCCAGGAGCAGCTGGTTCAAGAACTCAATCAGCAAGTCTTTGCTGTATTCCTGGCCGAAGATTCGTTTGAACGACCAGTCTGAGAAAGGGTTGATGTATCTTGCCATATCTTAACTATATTAATACCTCGCTGCAAAGATACATTTTTCTTTTGTAACTTCCAAGTGAAACAACAAAAAAAGTGCAACGCCCGGTGTGGGCATTGCACTTCCTTTATAGTTTGTTATAGCGAAGCATCTTGTGGATGCTTGCTATTTGCTTATTCTGCTTTGTACCAGCGTGGGTCACCGATACGGTCGTCTATCTTCATTGTGAAGTTGTGGTTGGCAGGATCAGTGAAGATTTCATCTGATGTCAAGCTGCCTGCAGCGAACTCCTTGATGTCGTTAGAACCGTAAACACAATCCTTTGCACGCATAGATTCGTTGATAACAATAGAACCTGTAGTGCGGACACCTCTTGCTGCTGCATCCATGGACATACCAAGAACAGTTCTGATGATAGTCAGGTTGGTGCTCAACTTGTTGGAATCCATGAAATACTTACTACCGGCAACGTTGTTGTAGAAGGTACAGTCGCTGATAGTCACGCCGCCAGAGATAGCAGCCTTCAACTGGATGAAGTTGTGGCTTGTAGTATCGAATGTAGAATTCTTCAATTCCAACTTACCTACATTTGTGTTGACATGACCGATGTAGAATACTGGGTAACCACCACCAGTAGACATGTTAGTCATCACGCAGTTGTCAACCAAAATCTTATCAACGCTAACTACACCACCCTTTGTACGGAATACAGAACTTTCGAAGCCAGAGAATGTACAATCTGTGAATGACAATTCACCTACTGCAGCATCTTTATCCTGATTGATGAGGTATTGGCAACCTGTATCCTTCATACTTACGTTCTGGAAACGGATGTAAGCGTGTGAGCCTGCGATGTCGAGGCACTTCTTCCAGTTCAAAACAGGTTTGCTCTCGCCAGCCAAGCCGAAGAATGTAACTGAAGCACCCTCAGGAATCTTTACGTTGGCATCTGTACCATCCTCTGCTTTAGAAACCAGAGTGTAAGTCTGACCAGCCTGCAAACCGATGGTAATAGCAACATTGGTCTTACCAGTCTTCTCCTGAGCAGCTGTTACGATGTTTGCAATCACGTCGTTGTTGATGGTTGTGATAGATGGATCCAACTCTACCTTCTCGTCACCAGCAGGCATTGCAGCTGCAGTGCTTGCTGTAACAGAACCACGCTTTGTGTCATTGTAATAGATGTTGATGGTGTAATTGGTTGAAGGTGTCAAACCTGTAATGGTATAGCGGCCTGCAGCCTTTGCCTCGTCATCCAACTCGATGGTGCGTGGCTCCTGTCCTTCCTCTTCTGTACCATCTGATACAGTCAACTTGGTAACAGCCTTGCTTGCGTCCCAAGATACGGTGATGAAGTCTTCGCCACGATCAGCGTTTGCTACAGCATTCATGATCTGTTCTGACTTGGTCTTGAAGGTAGTCTTTGTGCTTGAAGCATAGTGTACCCAATGGCTGGCAGTCTTCTGAGAAGAGAGCGCACGTATACGGAGTGAGTACTCTGTATCGCCGATAAGACCAGTGATGGTATAAGGACTGTTATCAGTCTCGAAGGTAAGCACCTCGTCAGAATTGTCCCATGCCTCATCATTTTCCAAAGTTGCAGTAGTCACTTGAATCTCAAATTTCTCTGCACCATTTGCCTTCATCATGCCGGCATCGAAAGTAACTTCAGCCTCAGTGTCTGTTGGATCTACTGACAGAGATGTTGCGCTAAAGCAGCGGTCTAAGGTTGGGTCGATGTCCCAGTCCATCTTGTCAGTACAAGAGACCAATGTTGCAGCGAGCAACATGATGGCCCAAACTGAATATTTTATTGTTTTCATTGTTGTCTTTTGTTAATGATTAGAAACCATAAGAGTTTGCCAAAGCGTTTCTTGAGTCGGCAATAGTCTTGGTGTAGATAGGCAAGATGTAACGGTTCTTCACACCATGGTCAGGTGTTTCTAATGTACCGTCGATGCTTGTACCTACAAGACCTGCACTGATGGTCTTCAGGTTTTTAGTATACTCAGAGTCAGATTTGTCTCTTGCCTCTTCGTCTTTATAACCACAACCTGTAGCTTTGTTATCATAGTCATTCTCGGTCTTGCCATTCTCTAAGCCATACCAAGCGATAGAACTCTCGTCGATGCGAGTCTTGGTGGCATCGGTATAGTTGAAGTAGATAGTGGTAGGCCACTCCATACATTTCTGAGCATACTCAGCCTTAGCTTCTGCTATTTTGCTTGCCAGCATACCCCAACGTACGAGATCCCACTTACGTGCACATTCGCCAGTCAACTCCCAAGCATTCTCCTGAGCGATATCGTTCAAGAACTGCTCCTTGTTGTGGTTGGCAGCAGCCTGCAAGAAGTCACCTTCGATAGAAGTATCGTTGTTGCTTTCCTTCACACCACGGTTATGAACCATAGCCAAAGCCTGAAGTGCTGTCATGCCTGCATCGCCCTGGTAGTTGCCATTGGCACCAGCCAACTCGTTCATTACCTCAGCATACATCAACAGAACCTGTGAGTAACGCATCTTTACAACGTTAACACCAGTGGTTACCTTATCTGTAGAAGCCTTTGCAGCAGCCTTCCACTCTTCGCCCATCCATTCAGGACGCCACTTACCAATAGTGATGCCGAATGGCTTCACGCTCTGCTTGTCTGGCTTCACATCTCCAAAACCTTCTACTGTTTGACCATTTAATTCTCCATACTGTACAGGGCAGCATGTTACGTTGCGACGAGTATCCTCTTTCTCGTAAGAGTAGAGGAGGGTAGCTGTGGTATTCAACTTACCAGAAGAGTTACCTTTTTTGCCAAATTCTGATGTAGAACCTTTGATTCGCTTACCTACTGTATAGCCAAGCTCACCTGAAACATTCAGCAACATAGGAAGCTCGAAGATATTCTCTCGGTAAGTCTGGTCGAGTTGACGCGCATTGAGAAGCTGCCACTCGTTCTTGAAACTTGGGTTCATACTGTGCTTACCACTATTGATGAGTTCAGTCAGCTTAGCCAAAGCCTTCTCGTAGTATACCTTACGGGTAGCCTCGTCAGGACGCTGAGTAGGGTAGGTAGGATCTGAGAACTCTGGGAGAGTCTCGTAACCTTCCTTAGCACTTTCACGGATAGCATAGCCTGCACGAGTCAGTGCTACCTGTGCATAGAGCGCATCAGCATAGCCCTTGGTAGCATGCTCGGTAGTATAGTTGCCTGTACCTGCCCATGGTAGCAAGTTAGAAGCCTCTTCCAAGTCTACAAGCAGACCATCGAGAATTACATCACGGTCGGTCTTTCCCTCGTAGGCATCGCTCAAGTCTGGCTTGGTAGCAGATGTCTTGTAAGGTACATCACCCCAAAGGCGAACCAAGTCGAGGTAGAGCATAGCTCGAAGAGTCAGTACTTCGCCCAAGTAGCGCTTCATGGCTGTTTCTTCAGCGATAGAACTGCTACGGATACCCTCGATGGCTTTGTTGCAATATTCGATACAGCCATAGATGTTGGTCCATGTTGTACCCAAGTTAGCCCATCCGTCTGCAGTACCATTGTAGTTCATGTAACCACGCTCGTTAGAAGATGTTGAGGTTGATCCCAAACCATCGATTAACTCGGTATCTGTGTTGGCACCGTAAGAGATGGTCATACGGTTGGCATACATATTATCCTGTCCGAAATCACCATAAATCTTGTTGATTTCAAGACCTGTGAAATAGCTTGAGTTGAACACGTTCTCTTGGTCCAGAGCTGAGTCAGCTTTCTGATCAAGGAAGTCGGAGCAACTTGTCAGCATGACACCCATTGAGAGTGCTGCTATTCCTAATATCTTTTTCATATTTTGTTTTCTCCTTTGTCTAAATTAGAAAGTCACGTTAATACCAGCTACGAAAGAACGGCTCTTTGGATAAGCTGCGTAGTCGATACCTGGTGTCATAGGATTGCCCTTAGAAGATGTGTCCACCTCTGGGTCGTAACCACTGTAGTTGGTGAAGCAGTATACGTTGTAAGCAGTGAAGTATACACGTACGCTCTCAAGCCAAGCTTTCTTTACCCAGTTCTTAGGCAATGTGTAACCTACGGTAATGTTGTTGATGCGCAAGAATGAAGCATCCTCCAAGTAGGTATCCAAGATCACCATATTGCTGTTGGCTGCTGGATTCCATACGTTAGCATTGGCGTTGATCTCGTTGAGACGGCTCATCAAGCCCTCAACACCACCATAAGCTTCTACAGTTGACCTTGAAGGACGACCGAGGTTCAAACCATTTTCTGGGTCTACCCATGTGTAACGATTGTTAGAGTTGTAATCATTGATAATGTTCCAACCTGGAGAAGAATTGCTGTAGAAAGAAGCACCCTGAGCTGTAGCATTGTAGATCTTGTTGCCCAAAGAATAGTTACAGAAGATGTTGAAGTCGAAGTTACCGAAGTTAGTCTTCCACATACCATCGAAACCGAAACCACCAGTTACTTCAGGAACGGTATTGCCCAAGCGCTGGAAGACAGGATCACCATTCTCATCACATTCTACCTTGGCACCACCAGGATAGAGAGAACCACCAAACTTAGAGTAAGATTTGTTCTTTACGTCACCACCTACATGACCGTCAGCCTCTGTAGCCAAGCGCCACTTGGCACCATCATAGATAAGGTCGCCTGTGCCTGTTGCAGGGTCGAATACGGTATAGAAACCTTGCTGCTTGTAGCCCCAAAGCTCACCTAAGCGGCCACCTTCCTCGAGCAGGAAGTCACCATTACCCTTGGTTACCTTGGTACCACCCCAGCTTGATGTCTCAAAGTGCTCGCCACCTTCCAACTTGTCAATCTTGTTCTTGTTGTAAGAGATGTTGAAGTTGAAGTTGAGGTTAAACTTCTTGCTGTCTATGATAGCAGCATTCAGTGCCCACTCAATACCCTTGTTAGAGGTAGTACCTACGTTCTGGTACTGACGCTCATAACCTGTTGCTGAAGGCAAAGTCTGAAGCATCAACAAGTTCTTGGTTGTATTCCAATAGAAGTCCAAAGTACCGTAGATGCGGCCACGGAGGAAACCGTAGTCGATACCGAAGTTACGGGTTGTAGTGGTTTCCCACTTCAAGTTAGGATTGTAGAGAACGGTCTTGCCGTTAGCCTTATAAGACTCGAGCATACCAGTGTTCACCTCATTGAAGCCTGGGTGCTTGCCAGCAGCATCAGCCACGCCATAAGTAGGAGAAAGCATACCAGAAGGGATGCGGTTGTTACCTGCTGTACCCAAAGAGAGACGAAGCTTCAAGTTAGAGAGCCACTTGTCGGCACCCTTCATAAACTTCTCGTCAGACATACGCCATGCCAAAGCCAATGATGGGAACAAGCCCCAACGATTGCCCTTACCAAACTTAGAAGAACCATCCTCACGCAGAGTGAAAGTCATCAAGTACTTGTCTGCCAAGGTGTAGTTGATACGACCGAAGAAAGAAAGCATATTGTCCTTAGCCTTGATGTCTACCTCGTTGCCAAGAGTGCTTTCTGCTGTATTGGTGAAAGAAAGAATCTGATCGATAGTGAAATCAACAGGGAAGTCTACTGATGTGCTGGTACGTGTAGTCTGCATATCAGAGCTCCACTCATGACCAATCAATACGTTCAGGTGATCACGGCCACCGAAGAGCTTATTGTTGTCATAAGTCAAAGTGTTGGCATTGCGCCATGACTTGTATGTGTCGCGAACAAATTGAGCCTGTGGGCGACCATTGTGACCAAACTTAGAGTTGTTAACAGCCAAAGCAGTCCATGCTTGGTCTGTGTCATAGTATTTCCAGCCATAGCCAAACTCGGTCTTGGCTGTCCAGTGCTTGAATGGTTTCCATGTCAGAGCAGCATTGTAGTTCTGCTGGAAACGTGTCTGCAATTTGTAAGTACCATCCAGACGCTCCATTGGTGAGCGGCGGGAAGAAGATGAGTTTTCCTCGTCTTCATCAGCAGATACCAACTCCTGGATAGGAGCGAAGGTGATGGTCTGTGCTACGGTTGAGTTGGCTGCATTGCTATCATTGGTGTCAGCACCACCGCTAAGGCCCTTGATCTTCTGGTATGCCATACGAGCATTAAAGTCGAATGTAAGCCACTTGTTGAGCTTGGCCTGCAACTTAGCACCGATGTTGTCCTTGTTGTAGCCAGACTTCTCCATGATGCTGTTCTCCTGATTGTGAGCATAGCTTACATTGTACTTGAAGTCCTTGCTACCACCACTTACGTTGGCATTGTAGATAGCCTGTGTACCTGTACGGCCGAATACCTCATCCTGGAAATTGTGACCTGCTCTTGATTTCCAGATGTCATAGTCTGCATAGTTACCATAGTTGCTACCACCCAGGTTTGATGGGTTGTTGCTGGCGCTTGCAGTTTCGTACTGGTAGAGTACGAATTCATAAGGATTGAGAACTTCGATTTCCTTTGCGTTCTTCTTCCAGCCGTAAGATGCGTTGAAGTTTACCTGAGTCTTACCTTCAGAACCACTCTTGGTAGTAATGATGATAACACCATTAGCACCACGGGCACCATAAATAGCTGTAGAAGAGGCATCCTTCAAAACGTCGATGGTTGCAATTTCGCTGGGAGCGATATCGCTGATAGAGCTTACTGGGAAGCCATCGACAATGTAAAGAGGAGAGTTGTCCTGTGACAGAGAACCACCACCACGTACACGAATCTTCACATCAGCATCAGGTGAACCTTCAGTTGTGGTGATGTTCACACCAGCCAACTTACCGGTCATGGCCTCGCTGACGTTAGAAACAGGAACGTTGGCGATTTCCTTAGAAGAAATGGAAGACACAGAACCAGTCAAGTCCTTCTTCTTTACGGTACCGTAACCGATAACGACAACGTCGTTGAGGCTGTTGGACTCGTCCTCGAGCTTAACGGAAACGGTTGATTTACCTGCAACATTTACAATCTGAGTCTTCATACCGATGTATGAAATCTTCAGTTTCTTACTGTTGCCTTTCAATGTTAAGGTGAAATTACCATCAATATCGGTAGCAACGCCATTGCTCTGCACACCCTGCTCGAAGACAGAGGCGCCGATAACTGGCTCGCCCGTATTGTCGATAACTGTACCCTTTACGGTTTGCGCAGATAGGCTTGCTGCAAAAAACAGCATGATGCTAACCAACGCAATTCTAATTTGTTTTAAATTACCAGACATACATTTATTTGGTTAGATTAGTAAAAAAATATATTTCTTCGCTGCAAAGATACTATCTTTTTTGGTTTTTTAATAAATATGGTGTGTTAAAATCTACGTAAACGTTTTCAATGTTTGCGTAAAAAAGGTGTTTTTTAACGTAAAAAGAGGTGCAACACCCACGAACGGGTATTGCACCTCTTTGTTAAATATTCAGATATTTTATTACTTCAGTACCACTTTGCTGGTCTTCTTGCTACCGTCAGTCATGGTCTTTACAACGATGTTGATGCCACGCTGCAACTTGCTTACCTGAACACCGTCGGCAGAGTAGATCTTGGTGCTCAAAACATCGGAAGAAGTTGCGATGTTCTCAATGCCGGTGCTGGTGCTTGCTATGGTAGCCTCGCCAAGACCACCCATCTCGTTGGCTGCACGGACACTCCATGTCGCAGAAGCATCGTCAACGTTGTAGGTAGGCTCAACGGTGAAGTCAACCACCTTGCCGTCTTTGCATACAGCCCAGAGCAGAGCATAGTTGCTGTTGTCCCATGTCAGGTTGTTACCAGCAATCTTCACATTAGTTGGAGCTGAAGCCTGCTCTGTGGCTGCTGTAGGATCCCAGTCATCATCACCGCCCATGACGGTCTCAATGCTGTAGAATGCAGCTTCCTCTGCTGTGAGGACAGGGCTTTCTGCTGTTTCGTTGCGACGGTTGGTATAGTTGTTTCCATCCTTTGCATCGTAAGCATCATAAACCTGCTTTCTTCCGCTCAGGTCTACTGCAGTGCCTGTAGCTGTGGTAGAGTTGTATTCAGCAAATCGCTTAGGATAACCACCGCTCATCTCGTCCCAACCTGCTGCTGTAGGAATCACTTCCATCTTGGTGTCGATGAAGAGAGCGATAGGAGTGCCCTTGCCCCAAGGACGACCGAGCTTGTACTTGCCGTTGATACCTGCGGTTGATCCGTCCTTGATGGTACAATCCTTGAAGATGTAACCATACTTAGTAGGCTGTGAAGGTACGGCGAGATAGCCGGTGCCACACATCAAGAGATCCACATTGTTATAATATACGTCACCCTTACCGCAGAGGTAGTCGGTGTTACCACGCAGGATACCGCCCTCGAAGTAGAAGCGACCCTTCTGGTTGTTGGATACATATGTGTCCTGATAAGCCCAGAGGTTGACGTTCTTACAGATGGTCTTGTTACTCTTATCGTTGAGTACGATGTCGCGACCCTTCTTGTCGCCCATGCTGCTGTACATCTTGATGTCCTGGAAGTAGGTGTTTGTAGCACCACTTTCCAAGCTCAATACATCACCATGTCCGATACCTTCCAGTACGTTTGCCATGCCGAATCCGTTGTCGCACTCCGCAGCTGGTACTGTATTGGTGATAGAGGTGTTCTCGTTGCTTTCACCGATGATAGATACATTTGGTGTATTCATATAGGTGGTAGCACTTGGATACTGCTTACCATCGCTACCAGTCACCATGCTGTTCGGGTTGGCAGGAATCTTATAGTCGCCCTGCTTGATGAAGATGCGGAAACGCTTGCTGGTATCAGCACGCTTGGCTGCTGCTGCGAGAGCTTCAGTGAATGTTCCGTCTGTTGGTACGATGAAGTCATACAGAGCTTTTGCTACTGCAGGCTTCTCCTTGGTGGTGAAGCTGAAGGTGATGTCGCTCTGGATAGCATTGTCTGTCAAGTCGGCTACTGAACCTGCAGCGAGAGCGAAGGTATATTCTGTAGCGTAGCTCAAACCCTTGTAGGCAAAGGTGATGGTCTTGCCAGATACGGTACCTGTCAACTCCTGACCATTGAGGGTTGCCTTGGCACTTTCTGTCAGTTTCACCTTCTCATCGAAGGTCAATACAATCTTACCATTAGCTGATGCGTTAGTAGCACCTATTGCAGGTACCTGGCTCTGGAGAACAGGAGCTGTGCCGTCATCAAAGAGCTTGGCTGTACCTGTGATATAGATCTGAGCGAGAGCGATACCGTCGTTGGTTCCTGTTGTTCCCTTGACAGATGAAGTCTTGTCGGCAATCCAGCGAACAAATACTGCTGCCTGGTTGTTGGCGTCGGCAGGGAGAGTAAATTCGCCTGCAGTCCATGCCTTGGCTCCTGGTATAGCGATGGCGCCTACCTTGGTCCATTTCTCGCCATCAAGAGAGTACTCTACATTGTAGGTCTCGTAAGCATTATAATTGTAGAGCATGCTGCTCTTTACCTTGATGTCGGTGAATGCTGTGGCGTTGAACTTGGTCTGCCAGTAGGTTTCACCTAAAGCTTTTGTTGTAGTCTTGGTCCAGTTGACAGCTGCATTCTTGCCTTCGTAACCACCAGCCGTGTTGCTCTTGTCGAGCCAGCCGTATGAGTTGCCTTCAGCATCACGGAGTACGAGCTGTACTGCGTCATTGTCGGCTGCAGCAAAGTCGGCAGTGCGACCTTCCTTGCCTTCCTGATAGAAGTCCCATGCCACGATGTAGTCCTTGGCCGAGAATGTGGCAGTGAAAGTCTGGTCTGCATTCATCGTCGTCTTGATTTCTGCTGTTGTCTCACCATTGCTCCAGTTGTTGAAGTCGATGATGTCGTTTCCTGTTGCGGTAAGAGTTACCTC
>OGKS01000681.1_pt1 | contig 18279 bp, 18 predicted proteins | sample 1572491 | NCBI WGS metagenome assembly OGKS01 (sample SAMEA2582153, study PRJEB24529) | metagenome | biome: Human gut stool | place: China | collected 2011
CACAAGATCAAGGATGTTCTTCATTCTGACAACAAGTTGGCTAACCTCGACTAATCTTCGAGATTTATCAACCCAAAATAATAGCGGGAATCCTTCGGGGTTCCCGCTTTTTTAATGCCCTTTTCTTTCATCTTTCTTTCGCTTTTCTATCATTTTGTTACGTAACAGAATCGTTGTGTGCGTAAACGTTGTGTTTCTTTACATAATTTAACCTAAAATATTTGGAGCGTATTACTTTTTTCTCTAATTTTGCAGTCGAACAAATGTAAGAAGTACATTTAATATTCTTGTATATCATTTGTATATTGTAAAAGATGATTTAGGCCGAAAGGTTATTTTGGAAGTCTTCCAGAGTGCTGCAACCCCGCAGATGCTTGTAAGAGGAGACCAGGTTTAAATGATTGAATAACAATTAGTAAATGATAAAATATGAAAAAGTTTTTTGGAATGGTCATCACTTGTATGATGGCATTGGGTTTAGTAAGCTGCAGTGCGGCTGACGATGATTTGACGGGCGATACAACAACACGTGTCAACACCGTTACAACAAAGTCAAACTTCTCACTGCTCAGTTATTCACAGACAACCGGTGCTGAGGTAAATGAAACCTCTAACATCAATGGTGAGAACAACGAGAAGCTGGTATGCAAGGTTCTTTCTGGTGGTCAGTTGCAGTTGACTCACAAGAATGTAATCTTTGATGAGGGCACAAATATCAAGTTTGACTCTCAGTTAGTTGGCAACAAGATTATCATCACCGAGACAGGCGATTACGGCAAGTCTGGTAAGTATGGTTATTACACACTTGTTGCGAAGGTAGGAATAGTTAAGGATGGTGACTATGTGATCGTAGTTAAGAGAAACGACCACACTCGCGAGGAGTTCAATATGCATTACGACTCTTCAAAGGCGAAATAAGATAGGGTATATGATCAATACAATACCTTACGATTATGATTCAATATAAATAGGTAGAATAGAAAATATAATAAAGTGTGATTAAATAATGTAATTGAATAATAGTAAATGTAAATGTAAATGATAATAAGTTGAGCGTCGCTCAGACGACCAGTCTAGTTTTTTTTATTAATTGTTATTGATTACGCTGATGAGCAGTTCCGGCGTACAGTCCTTTAAAACCACGATGTTGCCTTTATCTAATAAGTAAATCGTAGGCATCGCCTTGATGCTGTAAGTAGCACTAATCTGATCATCTGCAATGATTCTGAGCATTCTGTATTCAGCAGGAATGGTCTGTTTTTATGGAAAAGACCGATACACTCTCCATCTCAAACATCTGATATCGTATCGACCGGTACAAAAACGGCAATAGCATCATCGGCACTGCGATGGCAAAACAGACAACAAAAAACACTAATTTTCTGGTTGTCATAAAATACGGATCTGACAAAAGATTTCTCAGTATCAAGCTTGTTATAATTGCAATTAACAGCTCAAATGTCCACATTTTGATTCCGCAAAATTTTAGTTGACATAATAGCAAATCACGGAATTTATTTTTGTTTCGATAGGTTTTCTGAAACTGGACTTTTGCAAGTTGTATCACAGGTTCTTCGACCGCCTGCATATGCTCAACATTGTTCAATTTGCATACATCATATGTTTCAAATGCCCTGCTTAATTTTTCTTCCATTTTCCGGCTCATCTTAAATTTCCTCCTTTCATTTCCTTCTCGATCACCTTTAAACTTACCTTCAATCTGGACTGCACTGTACGCATTGGCAGACCAACAATTTCTGCGATCTCACGCAATTTCAGATTCTGTCCGAAACGCAACAGCACGATTTCCTGATCTTTTAGCTCCAGATTTTTTACCAGACTACAGATTACAAGCTCTTCCTCCACGTTTTTAAAATCTTTTTCCACATAGGACGGTTCTTCCTGTAAGTCTTCCAACGCGGTATGCTGGTTCCATTTATTTTTCTGCATATCAATACAGGTGTTTGCTGCAATTTTATATAAAAAGGCTCTGAATTTACCGGAAAATCCGAAATTTCCAAGATATTTCACAGCCTTCAAAAAAGTTTCCTGTGCCGCATCTTCCGCCTGTGTGCGATCCGGCGCATGCCAGATGCAGTACCGCAGGATCTCCTGGTAATACATGGAGATCAGTTCGTCCAATGCAGACGCATCCCCATTTTGCAATTTTTTTATCAGTATCTCTTCGCGCATTAAGATATTCTCCTTTACAGTCCACCTGTTCTGTGAAACTGTAATTATTTTTCTTGTAGGACGTCTCCTGATTATTATAACGATTGAAGGGTTGGATTTGGATGAAGGATTTTGGAATTATTTCACAAAAAAACTACTCCGTGAAATCTGAAATGACCTCACGAAGTAGTTCTGCCTATGTTTGTATTCTATTTTCTTACATAGCCTGTTTATAGTACCTTTTTGCCTCTTCACCAGAAATGTGCATGATCTCCTTTATTTTTTCAATAATATCATTTTCTGACATATTTAACTTCATACATGTTTCTATAATACCAGATATTTTTCCCTGCTCAATTCCTTGTTCCCAAATCCCTTCACCCAAATTACACATATTTGTCAACCTCTCTTTCCTGTCTCCCTCTAACTTTATTCCAAATTCTTTGACTAAAATTTTTTCTTTCTCCGAAAATGACAGTTCCTGTGCAAAGATTGCTCCAAGAAAACGATGCAGTTCATGCCCTCTGTCTTCATCCATTTTCCTACTTAGCCGAATCGTCACAATATGAATCATATCATATTTGTCTTTCCACCTTGACTGTCCAAACACATTTTCATTTTTTAACGCAATCTTATTCAGGCTATTTTCTCTTGTGTTCATACAAATCCAAATAGAATAGACCTTTTTCATATCATTATAATGCTGGTTCTTAAATTCTCTGCCAAGCTGAGAAGACACTTCCCTTGCTGCATAAAAATTCCCCTCATCTCCACATCATAAAGCGCAGGTTCTTCTTTTTGTAACTCCATATTTACAATAATCTTTGCCAGTTCATTTTGGGTTCTGACATAAAACAAAACGTCAAAATAAGTAACACCTTCATTATGCACTTTCTTTTCTGTATTCATGCCGGAAATCGCCATCGTTTCATCTTCCAGCCTTTCATTGGTAAACCCTTCCTCTACCGGCGTCCTTCCAACTGATGGTTCTCCCTCAATCAACTTTGCAACTTCTTCCGGTTGCATCCCCTTAAAGTCGTCCACGGTCCTGATAAGAATGTTTGCCAAAAACGGTTTTTGTGAATTCAGCCACTTGGCATTCTCATCGTACTGTTCCTGCATACTGAGCTGCTGCATAATTGCTTTCATATCTGCCATGATAGTCCTCCTGTTTTATGACAGGACTTTCTTGAGTTCTTAGAAAAATCCTGCTTTTGTAAATTGTCTGGAATAAAAGCATAGATTTTCTGATGAACTGCTTATCATGAATTTAAGAATAAGATACAAAATCTTATCAGGATCAGTATTTCTATATCTGAAAACTCTCTGCGCCCTTAGAAATACTGGAAAATATTATGCTTTGAGTGGATTATAGCTAAGGAATTTATGGATGTAAAGAAGATTTTTCCTTCCCACAAGCCAAAACCAACCGGAACACCTGCTCCGCCGCATTCCGCATATTTTTCTGCGCAGTTTCCGTGTTCATGGCTTCATCCAGTGAACACACTCCCGGCAGGATGGAGAAAAATGCATCGATTCCCTTTTCGTTACATTTTATGGCTTCTTCTGTCACACTTCCGGCAAAAGCGACCACTTCACAGCCGTATTGCTTTGCTGCCTTTGCCACACCGACCGGAACTTTTCCCATTGCCGTCTGAAAATCAAGACAACCTTCCCCCGTCACCACGACATCTGCATCCTTCAATTCATTTGTCAGCCCGACTGCCTCAAGCACAATGTCGATCCCCGGTTTCAGTTCCACATTCGGAAGCCCCCACAGAAACGCAAATCCAAGTCCTCCGGCTGCACCCGTGCCCGGAATGTCACTCAGCTTTTTGCCGGTAGATTTTTCCAGACATGCTGCATAGGACTGCATCGCCCTGTCCATGCTCTCTTTCTCTTCTTCCTTCACACCTTTTTGCGCTCCGAAAACGTAAACACACCCCTGCGCTCCACAGAGTGGATTTGTCACATCACACGCAATCTGAAAATGACAGTCTTTTAACACTTCCGGCACACGATTATTTTTTATCTGTACCACTTTTTCCAGCGAGTCAAAAACCGGTGGCAATCTGTCTCCGTTTTCATCCAGAAATTCATAACCCAATGCAGATAACATCCCGATACCGCCCTCTGTTGTCGCACTTCCGCCGATTCCAATGATAAATTCGCGGCAGCCTTTTTTTACTGCGTCCAGAATCATTTCGCCTACACCTGTGGATGTCGCTTTCCACGGATTTAATGGTTCTTCTACCAGTGTAATGCCGGATGCCTCCGCCATTTCCATCACCGCTGTTTGATCTGGCAGAATGCCATATCTTGCTTTCACTGGATTTCCCATCGGACCTGTCACGGTCACATACTCATACGTTCCGTTCATTCCTTCTACCAACGCTTCCACTGTGCCCTCGCCTCCGTCCGCGAGCGGTTTTACGACAACATCCAAATTATCTGCTGCAATTTTCCTGCCCTTCGCAGCTGCCGCCCCACCGCCACAGTGCGCATGCGCCGCCGCAAGAATCCCCTCTTTGCAGGCGTTTCCCGCCTGCATACTTGTCATACTTCCCTTAAAAGAATCAGTTGCTACTACCACTTTCATATAAAATGCCTCCACCTATGATTCCAATATTGTACCATAGCCGGAGGCATCAAAACAATGATTCCCATTTTGGTTTTTCCAACCCAAGCTATTTTTCAAAGCAGTTTAAAACAATTATGGGAAGCAGACCACGCGAGTATCGTGCTGCTTCCCATAAGGAGATTTCTACTTATTAATTATTTCTGAAAATATTCTTTTGCAAATTCCATATCCTGTACCAGTTCCATGGTTCCAAGATATTTTCCGCTTTTATCGCGGACTGCCATATAAGTGACTAACATGGTTCTGCCGTTTTTATCCATCCAGACAGGTACTTTATCAAGTGTTCCCGCTCTGAATTCTTCAATAATACGGCGTACCTGCTGTTCGATCTTCGGCGGGTGGCAGGAGAACACCTCTCTGTCAATCGCCATTCCCGGTCTTTTGAACACTTTTGGACCTTCGTTGAAAAAGCGGTTGATATTGTCTGTGTCCACAAACGAAATCTCCAGTGGGATGGTATTCAGCATTGCTGTCAGCTGCTCCACGGTCATGTGACCGCCTGCCATGACAATCTCATCCTGACTGATAGACGACATCTTTACGTCCCGTGCCTTCTCTGCGTCCTCCCAGACTCCGTTTTCTACACCAAAACACTCTGCGTAGTCTTTTGAGTCCCGATAGATTCCAAACCATTCCTCATCCGTAAAGTTAAATGCACAATTTGGAAAAAGAATATTGGCTTCTTTATAGATCATCTCGTCTGCTCTTGTGAGTGCCGCCTCGAAACGTTTTTTCCACTCATCATCCTGTGAATCCGCTTTTTTCGCCAGCGCAGCAAATTCATCCCGTATCTCATCATCCACCGTCCACATAACATCCGACGGACCGCTGATCTCATACTTTACCTTTAAATGTGGATAAAGAAGATCTCCCTTTTTGGCATAATGGATTGCAAGCTGCCGGACTTCTTCTATAAGCTTGTACTCTACATGCCCGCTCTTTAATGCTTCCCTGCATTTTTTAATCGTTTTGGCAAGTGCTTCGTTCTCCAACGTAAATGTGTGAAGTGGATGCCCCGGAATCTTCACAAGCTCCGCCGTCTTTGCAAATCTCTGTTCCCGGACAGAATCTACCGTTGCTTTTGGGGCATTTGCGATCTGCTCTTCTCTTGTTTTTCCATGAAACAACGCAGAATGAACATCACACAATCTCTGCACTTCACTGATCGGTGTGCCCTCTTTGATAAGTTCCTGCTCTGCATTCATGATCTCTGCCGCGTCTACCGACTGAAATTTTTTCACAAAATCAACGCGGACACTCTCCAATTCCTCGCCTGCTCCGAGGCGTTTCAGATAATCTTTAATGGTTTGCTTCTGCTCTTCTCTATTCATACTTCCTACGCTCCTTTTGGCAATGATACTGTGCGATTTATTTTCATATATAGTTTCCTTTTTTTGTATCTTTACTATACGCAATTGGGATCAGAATTTCCGTTGTTTTTACAACATTATAGAATTTCTCTGATTTTTTCCTCTACCACATCCATATCCGCTGTCGGCTCAAACCGTTCTACCACGTTACCATTCCGGTCAATTAAAAACTTTGTAAAGTTCCATTTGATATCTGCGCCGTTCACGTCAATTTTTGCATAGTGCTTGAATGTGATTCCAAACTTTGCATCACAGAATGACACGATCTCCTCGTTGGTGCCCGGTGCCTGATTTCCAAACTGATTGCAAGGGAAATCTAAAATCTCAAAACCCTGTTCCTGATATTCCTCCATTTTATGCATATTACACATTACATCTTCCGCTTCAAAATCATAAAATTTACTCATTGTTTTTCTCGCCTTTTATATTGCTTGCAATTTAATTGCGTTCAATCTTTATGTATAATAAAATACAACCTATTGGCATCTTTGTCAATAGGTTGTACACAATTAATTTTATTTCATAAATTTTCCAAAGAATCCTTTTTTCTCTGGCTGTTTCTCATCCTCTGAATCCTCTTCTTTTCCTTCCTGCTCTTTCCACTTAAAGTACTCAGAATCTAGATTCACGCTGATCTCAGGGGCAGCTTTCTCTGTTTTTTCTTCCGGCTGCTCCTCCTCCGGTTCCTCAAATGAAATACCCTGCTGTTCAAAGTAATCCCTATTGATCTTGATTTCCGGCTTTACTGCTGCATACGGAGAAGGTTCTGCGTCCTCTTCTTTCCACTTCTTCTCCTTCGCAATTTTCTTATTCCGCTCCTCAATAATAGCCATGTATTTGTCCGTATCCTTAAGATCCTGCAACAGACTCTTTAACTCCAGCTTGTCACCGGAAACCAGCTTGCGTTCATTGGCAAGCTTCTCTCCCATGCTTTCATAAACGGATTTCACAGATTCATTCGCCTCGTCCATAATATCAAGTATCCGCCGGAGCGCTTCATCCGTATACATAACCGACGCGGCATAAACGTCCTCTGCTTTTGCTCTGGCGTCATTGATGATTTCTTCCCCGATCTTCCGGTTTTCCCGCTGCGCCTGCTCCCTGCCCTGCTGCGTCAGTTCATACTCATCCATAACTTCTGACATGCAGACTGCAAGCTGTTTTAAAATATCCAGCATCTCTTTCTTATTTACGACCAGATAGTTTGAATCTCTCTCATATGGATTGCTTTTTGATAAAAGGACATGTAATTCCCTCAGAACCTTTTCCATGTTGTCCTGTGCGCTCATTTTGAATCTCCCTGCCAATCCCGACTTATGTAAACTTTCTTTTCAACGTATGTCTGAATGATCCGCTGATACCGGAAAAAATATTTTACTTTTTCATCTTACGGGATTTTACTTTTTTCACAATTTTCTTAATTAATAATATAATGAAAATGACAAGTAAAATCAACACTGCAATCACACCAACAATGATTGCGGTAAATTTATTTGGATTTTTTACAAGGTCAACGATATTCCGGCTGTCATCCACCACTTTTCTGTCATGATCTGTACTGTAATATTCCGGCACATTGGCGATACCATCGCCGTCTGTATCCTCAAATGACTCCATGTATCTTGCGATCGCATCCCACGCTTTTAACTCTTTTCCGTTCTCTGTGATGATGACATCCTCAAAATCTTCGATCGGTGTTCCATCTGCATACTTTGGAACCAGTGACAACAGACCGTAGGACATATCTGTAACCGCACTTAACATCTGTCCGCTGTAAAGGTCTGCGACCACGCGGTAAAGCTTGTCGTCCTCAAGTTCGATCCTGCCGCCATTTCCGTCATCTAAGTATACATCTGTGACTTTGTTTAAGATCATGCGGTTTGGATTGTATGTAAAATTAAGTCCGCTGCTGTAAAGTCTTGCTGTTGTCATAAAATCAGAAACGGATGCATCGATCTCTGCTGCTGTCTTTAACTCTTTTCCCGTCAGATACACACTGATGAGCGGATATCCAGGCACTCCGTCTGCCCCGATTCCGAGTGAAAATGAATTAAATACCTGCTCCACGGTAATATCGCCTTTTGCATAGGTGTCACGGACAGTGCCACTTGGAACAACTGCCACATCCACCGGGACACCGTCAAAATCTGCTGCATTTTCCACCGCATACACATAGGCGTCTGACATAATATCACCAAGATTGTGTTCTTCATGGATATTTTCCAGATCTTTCTGTGTGGAGAAATCCACGTCATTTTCCGCTAACACCTGATCTTTGGTATAGCCAAACTGAGCCAGATAGTCGGTGTCCACAGTATCCATAAACTGATCAATGGTGTTCTGTGTCTCTGCATCCTGATCAATGTCTGTTGTGACCGGCACAATTTCGTAAGAAGTCATCTCCCAGCGTCCATCTGCTTTCTGTGTCATGGAAAGTTCGCCGAGATTCTTACCATATTCACCGCAGGATACCACATAGGTATCTCCATGGACTATTGGCTCTTCCAGTGTTGTATGTGTGTGACCGCTTAAGATCAGATCGAGATCCGGCACTGCCTTTGCCAGATTTTCATCCTCTGATTTACTCTCGTCCTCCCAGGTTCCGCTGTGGGAAACGCAGACGATCATATCAACATCCTCGTTCTCCCTGATCTCTTCGACCGTTTCTTTTACCGCCTCGATTGGATCTTTGAATAAAAGTTCACAGGTCGGCGCACAGGCAAGTGCATCTTTACCAAAAACGCCTACGACAGCTATGTCTGTATCCCCTTTTTCCAATACAACATAGTCACTGACCCCGTACTCATCAAATGCGTCTCTGATCAGCTGTTGTCCCTCACTTAAGCCTGCTGCCTCCATGGATTCCCAGTCCACATTGCAGACAACCAGTGCCGGAAGATCATCCCCGGACTCCGCCGCACTGTTCAACATATTTGCAAGTCCTTTGGAGCGGTAATCGAATTCGTGGTTTCCGAGTGTGGTCACATCACATCCCATATAGCCTAACATACGGATTTCTGCCGCCTGCGTCTCAAAAACAGTCTGGACCAGGGTTCCCATGGAAAAATCACCGCCATCAATCACCAGCGTGTTAGGATTTTTCGCTTTCTGCTCCTGGATCAAGGTGTTGATTCTCGCAAATCCTCCCACTTCTTTTTCCGCTTCATCTACAATGGTCGTAAATGTGTTGAGGTGGGAATGTGTATCATGTGTGAATACAATATCCACCTGTTTTGCGGAATCTGCTGTCTCTGCCGAAACAGTCTGTGTTCCTGTAAAAGTTGTCAGGCATAACATGCCTGTGAGTGCCAATGCTGCCCAGTTTTTTCTCATATTTTTCTCTCCTTTGCTATTCCCCGAAAAATACACTGTCTCCCATCGCCTCATATTTTCCAGTAAAAATAAAGAGCAAAACTACTTCAAATATGATCGCAGTTCTGCTCTTTTTGTATTTACTATTTTACATAAATTTTACATTGATGTAAAGAAGTCGTGTCACTTTTACATCTGTTTTTTCTGTGCTTTTTTCTCAGCTTTTGCCTGAAGCTTTGCAAGTTTTTTCTTTGTCGGTCTGAACAACCGGAAAATCCTGTAAACTTCCAGAACGATCAGCAGACCAAAGATAATATCAATTGCCAGTTTGATTTTGTCTGAAATTCTCATTCCGTCTTTGATCTGGGAACCCGGCATTGCGCCATTCATGCTCTTGCTGTTTGCGATCGTGTAAAGTACACGGTGCATTGCCTGTCTTGCATAGTAGTAAGTTGCAGGATCACTCTTGTCAAAATTGTATCTTGCAGATGCCGGAAGGCTTGTCAGTTTCACATCTGCCCCCGCCTCCGTCATCTGGTAGCCATCCATAAATACACCGGTATTGGCATTGTCTGTCATAACGATTCCATCAAATGCCCACTCGTTACGAAGGATTCCTGTGATCAGTCCATAGTCACCGCCTGCCCAGGTTGCACCGGCTCTGTTGAAGGAAGTCATAACACCCTGTGAAGCACGGATTGATTTTGATGCGTTCGCATAGCTTCCATCTTCTTGTTTCTCGACATAATTTAAGGTAACGTCGCCGACTTTCATGCACATCTCAAATGGTACAAGATAAATCTCTCTTGCAGACTGCTCATTAAACCAGGTGGCAACACTGAATTGTCCGTCACGGTCACCACGATGGTTTTCCTGATCGTTGAATGCAAAATGCTTGATGTAAGTATACATACCTTTGGAAGCAGCTCCGTAAACTTCTCTGGAGGCAACGGCTCCTGAGAGGAATGCATCTTCGGAATAGTACTCTCCGTTACGACCGGAATATGGTGTTCTGTGGATATTCATGGATGGTGCATACCAGCCATCAGCTCCTCCGAGCAATCCTTCATTTCCGATCATTGTTCCATATTCACTGGCAAGGTCTAAGTTCCATGTCTGTGCAAGCGTCATTGCGTTTGGGAACATTGCTCCTGTACCACCATAAAGCAATCCTGCTGCGGTGTCCGCATCAATATTAAAAGGTTTTTCTACAGAATCAATGTATTCAATACCATAACCGGACACGCCGATCGTATTATAAATTTCATCTGCAGTCAGTTCATCTAAAAGGTCATCCCAGAGCGGATCATCAAAATCAAGTCCCCTCATGTTAATCAATGTTAATCCATTATCTGCACCATAGACAATCTGTGTGTCTGCAAGTGTCTCCGGCGCGACATCTGTACCGCTTGAAAAGCTGTCAAGCTCTGCGATCAGACCATCGGACGCTGTTTTCACATATGTATAGGAAACTCCATCTTCACCATTGATCTCATTTCCCCAGGTACTGATCTGAGTTCCTGCCTCTCCGTCATGTGTCGGGAAAGTTCCCTCCCAATCTGATCTTGTCAGATAAGTTACGTCTGCCTTGCAATCCTGTAACTGGTTTGTGATTGTCACACCCGAGTAAGAATCTGTTGCGTAGGTTGTCACATCGGTGTCTGTGTTATCTGGTGTGTATACAGATACAAATTCTGCTTTTTGAGCTGGCTTCTCAGATTTCGCCGCAAGAATATTGTTAATTGCTGCATGTGCGTTAGCAGCTGCTGTGATGTAATAATCACCTGCGTCAAAAATATATGTCTCTGCTCCGTTTTCATCATAAGCTTTTAACTGCTCTTTGGAGAATGTACAGGTTACCGTCTCTTTCTCGCCCGGTGCAAGTTCGCTTGTCTTGCCGTAGGCTACAAGCTGTACGGAAGCTTTCTCTACTCCGTTTGCTTTGTCGTACTCGGTATATGGGGACTGTGCGTAGATTTCTACGACATCTTTTCCTGCCATATCTCCGGTGTTTTCCACATCAACAGTCACGGTGCACTCGTCACCAGACCATGTTGTCTGCATATTCGACCAGTCAAAGGTTGTGTAGGAAAGACCATAACCAAATGGATAGACCACTTCCTCTGTGTAATCATAATCTCCTGCATTTCCCTGATTTAAAACGGCATCCTCATAACGTGTCTCATAATATTTGTAACCTACATAAATTCCCTCTTCGTAAGTCACATAGTTATATTTTGTCAGTTCTCCGTTCTCATCCACATACTGATAATCGCCAAAATTCTGTGCAGCCGGAGATTTGGATGCATCTGCTGCAAACGTATCTACCGTTCTTCCGGATGGGTTTACCTGTCCGGTCAGAATGTATGGAATGGACTCGATTGCGGTGCAGGAAAGCACTGCTTTGACATTCTCGTAATCTTTTACCCAACCAAGCTCTAATGCAGCGTTGGAATTGGTTACAAGAATCACATTATCAAAGTTGTCATTTAAATAAGAAATAATTTCCAGCTCTGTGGAATCAGGCTCCAGATAACTTTTTGCCTTATCTTCCTCACTCTCCGCATGATTGTACATGGAACGCGGCATGTCACGGCCTTCGCCTGCCACTCTCTTTAAGAAATAAACCGGCACGGTATTCTTTACCGAATCCATGACCTCTGTGTTCTCCTGTAATACGGATAACGGAACTTCATGGATTGCAAAATCTTCTGCGTCACCAAAACTGATCGAACCGGAGCTGAGTCCGTATTCTTTCGACTGCTCTGAATAAAAATCCATTAAAGTTGTATTGATTTTTGCTCCTGCGTCCTCGAAAATCTGTGTCAGATTTCTTCCTCCCAGCATAGAATCACTGGCGGAAACAGTTGCTGAATTTACACTGAAAAAGCTGAACTCCGTATCCTGTGCCATTGGCAGGATTCCCTCATTACTCAAAAGCACCGTCCCCTCATCTGCGATCTGCTGATGAAGCGCTGCCTCTGCTTCTTTGATACTGTCCGTCGTATAATCTGCTTTGTTATACGTAAGATCAAGACCTGTTGTATCTACGTCGGAATTATCAATCTGTGTGTTGATCCCCCCGATCATACTGTCCATCATTCTCGCATAATTCGGAAGGATGGTGTTTACGACTGCGATGATCACTGCAAATAAAATGATCAGCACAGAACGTATTGTTGTTCCTATTATTTTTCTGGCTTTACTCATAGTTTCCTCCTCTTAAAAAATTCACTTCCGGCAGCAAAACTCAAGACTATGAAAGGTTTTGCTGCTTCTATTTACCATAAAAATAACACGAAAGAAAAGAAAAATGCAGGTTTGGACGTAACCTGCATTTTGAGAGACATATTCCGTTGTTTTTTGTAAAATCCGATATTGTACGGGTTCCCATATGTTTTTATCGTCCATGCGGATTTTGGAAAATCATGCGGAGCAGATATTTGTTCTGTTCGGTCTTTATGACCATCTGACCGCCGTAATGCTCGACAATGTTCTTCATGCTTTTTGTTCCAAATCCGTGACTTCCTGTATCCTGCTTGGACGTAACCGGCATATGGTTACTGTCATAGACCAGACTTCCCTCATAAGGATTCACAATCTCCACCAGAAGGATTCCTTTTTTGTTCTGTATCTGCACAGATATCCAGCGTTCATGTACGTTTGAAATTTTCCGGTTTGCCTCGATCGCATTATCAAGGGCATTGCCGAATAAAGTATATAGGTCAAGCTCATCCATAAACGCAAGCTGGCTCCCATCTGCAATACAACTCATGGAAATCTGATTACTCTGACAGGTCAGTTTTTTCTCGGTTAAAACGGTATCCAGATATTCATTTCCGGTTCGGACCACCGCATCATAAGCAGCAATTTTACTCTCCATATCCTGTAACTTTGCCTTGCGCTTATCCTCATCACTCATCGTCGATAAAATCATGAGCTGATGTTTCATGTCATGATAATGCTGGTTGACAACTGCGATACTCTCCTTTGACATCTCGTAACGCAGCTTTGTCTTTTCCCAGAGCTGTTCTTTCTGTGAAAATTCGATGCGCTCTGTCTCCCTTTTCATCTGTTCCCGCTGATTCGTCAGAATAAACAGACAACACAGGATTGCATAAATGCTATGTATATGCGCATACCCCAGATAGTCCATCACAATGCTAAGTCCCCACACAATTCCCATTAAAACAACGGATGTTGTAGTCGCGGAAATCGCCCCGATCGGGTATTTTCCCTCATACACGGTTCCTTTTGCAAACCAGAAATACGCCAGAAGAAAAGAGCCTGCAAGACACGGAATGTATACAAGCGGATGTTTGTTTCCTATGATTCCACCTGTAAAATGTTCCACGAGAACCCGAATACAGTAAAAAATATGTTCCACACCATAACTTAAGGCAAAAATGTACATCGCCTCATAGATACTGCTTTCCGTACAGAAATAGATTGAAAAAATCAGTATCGCCCATATCAAAACAAACCACACAAACATAAGAATGACGGATTCCACCCACAAAATCCCCTGCTGCATTTCCGTCCCGTAGTATTTTATGTAAAAAATGGGTAAGACACCAAGCAGACAGGTACCCACAATTATGATTGTCATCGCTTTTCCCATGCCATGTTTTCTTTTTTTCAATGGTATACAAAGTCCGATCGCCGGAAGCAGCATTTCTAACATGTATAGGAAATTAAAACTTGTCACTTCCATCTCAAATCTCCATTCCGACGTAATCGGCAAATGCCTCTAAGAACTCTTTTTTCCTGCTCCGGCTTAAAAATATCTGCGTTCCGCCCACATAAACAGTATCTTTCTTCACCTCATCCACGTGCCGCAGATTCACAAGCTGTGACTGCCCGCTTTTGACAAAATAATATTCCGCCAGTTCATCTGCCATTGTTTTTAAAGGGATTCCGTGTTTTGAATACACCTTATCTTTTGTGTGGAAGAACATATCATGTCCCACAACCTCAATATATAAAATATCCTCGGTAGATATCTTGCATTTTCGTTCCCCTTCTGCAACCAGAAGCTGTTTTTCCTTGTGGTACTTTGACGTTACTGCCAGCACTTTGTCCATGGTCATCGCAAGCTGCTCATAAACAACCGGTTTTAAAATAAAATCCAGCGCATTTACCTTGTAGCCCTCTATTGCATACTGCGCCAGCGCCGTGATGAACACGATCTGTGCGTCCGCATCCACTTCGCGGATTCTCTTTGCGGTTGTCATTCCATCCTGATATTTCATATGGATATCCAGAAAAATCAGGTCATAGTCCGCAGAATAGTCATCCAGAATATCTATGCCGTCATTAAAAATTCTTACGATAAATGCTTCGTTTTTCTCTTTTTCATATTTTCTCAGATGCTCGATAAGTGCCTCCTGACACTCACGTTCATCCTCTACGATTGCTATTTTTAACATAACCTTCTCCCAGATGAGAAGAGTGCGAAGCCATAGTTTTGGCTCCACACCCTGATAAATTTTTCACAATCTACAATGTAATATCTTCGACGGATATACCAAGTGAAGATAACTTTGCAAGTGTGACCTTAATCTGATAATCAAGTTCTTTGTTCTCCACACCGCCATTGGATTTTTTAATGCGCTGCAGATCCGTATATTTGTCAATTGTCAAACTGATAAGTTCTTCTCTTGTCATTCCATTATCCTCCATGCTATCACCGCCTTTCGTTGGTGATATTATAACATAATGTAAAGTTCCTATTCAATTGAAAAAGGTGCAAAGCCCTTTTTCTATCACGACTTTACACCTTCTTTTTTATATTGTTTTCTGTTAATCTTCCAAACTTGTCTGAATATCCTGTATTTCCTTCAAATACTCTTTTTCAAGCTTTTCATACTCTTCGTTCCGAAGCAGTTCAAGCTTTCTTTCCAGTTCTGTTAAGTGTTTTCTTAATTCATACTTGAATTGTACATCTGTTGGCATATATTCCTCATTCACTTTCCATCACCGCCTTTCGCTGGTGATATTATAGCATAATGTAAAGTTCCTATTCAATTGTCAATGTACGATTAGGAGGGAAACCATTCATATTGAAAACTTTAAAGAATTTTTGAATCCATATAGAAGATACGCCACACATATCTCAATGAATTGTAAATTTACAATATCATAAAAAAGACTATGAAACAAATAAATTTTTTATTAATTTTGCTGCTGACACAGCAAAAACAACACCCACAATCAAAAATAAAATCTACATAAAAAGAGCTGCGTACCAATTTCTCAGTACAGCAGCTCCATAAATCTTAAGCTTCCGCTTTTTTTGCTTCCCCTTCCGGGAAAATGATCTTATTAACAAAGAAGAATACCACCATGGATACACCACCATTTAATACGGTTGTTCCGATGTTGTAGAGCCAGTCCGGTACAAACATTCCTGCAACAGCAACCCAGATACAGTTGATAGAGTTTACGATACAGGTTACGATACAGAATGCAATCAGATACCACATTCCCTGATACCAGATGTTACCTTTACTGCGAAATACGAAGCTTCTCTGGATTGGGAAGTTGATACACTCACCAACTACCATTGCAATCATGTATGCACAGAAGTAAGGCAGTCCTCCATGTGCAGCGTCATAGCCGATAATGTTCCATTTGAAAGTCTCTCCAAATAAAGTAATATCGATTCCCGGGAATCCGAAATCAACTTTTGGAAGCCCTGCAAATGCAAGTGGTAAAAACAGTAACATAAAATATTTCAGTACTGTGATAAGGTTACTTACAATAACAAATAAACCACCTTCACGAATCCATTTTGATGCGCCCGGATGCTTTTCTGCAAATCCAAGCCATAAGTTTTTGATTTTCTCCATAATATTAATCCCTTTCTCTCTGGACTGCGAAACTCTACTTTGCAGTTTCGGAATAACTTTCTGCATTTATGTTCCGCTTTACTTGTCTTAATCCTAACATAAGAATTCCTTTATGGAGAAAAATTGCATAATCTGTGCTTTTTTTAGCATAAATGGTAAGGATTTTACAAAAATGGGATCATATATACTGGCAGATAATGGATGCCATTCTCCCATTTATAATCCTTCGTATGAACCACGTACTTATCTCTGATGCGACTGCTATACTTATCGCAAAACACATCTAACGACTTATGCCCTCTGTAATTTCCAGACTTCACTTCTATCGGGTTAATTTTATCCCCTTTTGGATTATTGTGTTCTAAATATGCTTCTACAGCCTGTGGCATTCCGCCAATCAGCATATACAACCGAAACATACGCATCAGATTCCTGTGCATTGCATTTCCGGCAGATTTTTTGCTTTTTAAAAGTAGCTTAATGGTATCCGCCGTGATTTCATCACCAACTGCCCACAAAAATTCTTCAAAATCCATCGGATACATGGATATCTTATGTTCTTCACTCGGAATCAATATATCCTTCGTATTCTTCTTTATCGATAAAAGTGACCCTGTTTCAATGTATTTATATCTTCCATCTGCCACAAGATACTTGATTGCCTGTCTTGCCTTCGGCAATAGTTGAACCTCATCAAATATAATCACGGATTCCTTTTCATACAGTCTGACTCCGGTCAACTGTTGTAATTGGAGAAAGAAAAAATCTAAATTATATCGCAAATCCCCGTTCGTGTAAATGCGTATCCTACGCAAATCCCCGTTCATCATCTTGCATTTGATACGCAAATCCCCACTCATTATCTTACATTTAATACGCAGATCCCCATAATCCTAATTAGCATATGCGATTCGTCTACACACTATTCTTTTCATACCTTAAGATTTTTTATTTGTATTCATGCAAAGGACAAAGTTTTCCTTTAAGCTCTGTAGCTAACTGTATATCCATCATTCCTTCTACAATTTTTCTAATATTTTAAGACCAAGTTCAAAGACCAGTAGCATGATTTTACTCTTATCATCCAATCTTGCACTGCCTGATAAACTTCTTGGCTCCCAGGATGAATGGTCAAGGTTATCTCCTGCATAAAAGAACTGGAAAAATTCTGTTCCCCTGAAATCACAGAGTGCCTGCATTCCAGCACACTCCATCTCGACACAGACCGCACCCATTTCTTTTCTCTTATTCACCTTATCCCTTGTTTCTCTATAGCAGGCGTCTGTTGTCCATGTGATTCCTTCCACATAAGGATATCCAAACTCTTTCAGTACTTTCTTAAACTCATCCCTGTAATTATGATTCACATCAATTGTGTCACATGGTTTCGCATAGTGGTAACTCGTTCCCTCATCCCTGACAGCCTTAATCGGAATAATAATTCCACAATCTTCAATCCGTTTATCTAATACCCCACAATTTCCAAGCAAAATCAGTCTTTTACTTCCCATTGCAATTATTTCTTCGTACTGTCCCACGCATAAAGGTTCCCCGACCATTGATTTGAACATTGCAAATCTTTTTCCTTTATATGTAACTTCATAAATAGGATTCAAGCCACTTGCAGAATGAACACTCGCTATTTCTTTTGCACGAAAAAATTCCAATACCTCATTGAAAAGTTCTTCTGAAAAACAGGAAATCGTAACTTTCGGAAAATTTTCAATCTTCTCCACACACATATCCGGGTTGATGATTGCAGTTTTATTTGCGTCAAATTCTTCTAATAACATTTTCTATCTATCTTACCTTCCTGTTTTTTTGAATCCATGCTTAAAGTGCTTGTATTAGTTCGTTATTAAATTATTGTTAGTCAGACAAACTGTTAAGGAAACAATCGGAGTTGGTGTAAACGAAAAAGCAGCCTTGAGTT
>OGKS01000689.1_pt1 | contig 18118 bp, 5 predicted proteins | sample 1572491 | NCBI WGS metagenome assembly OGKS01 (sample SAMEA2582153, study PRJEB24529) | metagenome | biome: Human gut stool | place: China | collected 2011
CCTGCATCTTGAAGTTCTTTAAGAAGTTCTTCTTTACTCTTTTTATAAGTACCATCAGCATTCTTAGCGAAACCAAAATTGCTAGCGGGTAACATTATTTCAATATAACGTTCACCATTTGGATGATAACGAAGTTCTTTAGAATAACTAATTTGGTCTTTAGTTGCTTTAAAACCAACATTAGTAATCTGAGCAGCATGGAAACCAGGAAGTTCTTGGCGAGTAATAGCACTATTAAACATAGCTTGGGAAATACTCTCAAGCTTATTAATTACATTACTCAGATAAGTAGGCATTACAGGATTTGGACAACCATTAGTAGCTATAGGCATACTAGCATTAAGAGTAACAAAATCCATCATATTACTATCAAGACCAAGTCTCATAGCTTCATCTTTGAGTTTATCAAAGAATACCTGCATATCTATTCCTTCAATATTTCCAGCTTCATCAAATCTAATATTACCATCTTTATCAAGAGGAATCTTTAATTCATCAACAAGCTTATTAAAACTATCTTTAATATTAGCAACATACATATTAAAGAAGTCTTCTTTATAATCATGAAGAGGACTATTACTATCAATATTATCAAGTATCTTCTTCATAATCTGAATACCAGCTTTATTCTTAGCATTCATGTGTTGAGGAGTTTCTTGCTGAGTATAAAGATGATTATAATCGTATTCCTCACGATAATCTTCAGCTTTATTATTGAAATCTTTAAGATGCTCTTCAGTAACTTCACCAGTCTTTTCATCAAAGATAGTAAGTACTCTAGCTTTACCTGCTTTACTAGTTTCCTCAGTATTAAGCTGGTCAATCTTATTAGCTTTCATTACCTCATAAACCTGTTCAAGTTGCGTTCCTTTAATAAATCTTGGAACAAGAACAAATTCAGCATTCTTAATTTGACGAGGAGCAATAATATTAAGGTTTTTGTCATAATACTGGTCATAGTAAAAGTTCTTCTGTACTTGAACAAACTTCTTCAGTAAGTCAGCAGGAATCTCTTTACTTTCATCTTGAATAGCTTCAATTAAAGGAAGATAATCATTAAGTTGACCTCTACCAGCAATACGACGAATCCACTCTTCAAAAGTAATATAAGATTGAGCATCATTAATAGTAGTATTACTAAAACCGCCACTACGTCTATAACTTCCGTCATCATTAAGTTTTGGCTTACCATTATTATCATAAACAATAGGACCACCCATCAAATCTCTAGCTTGGTCAAGAGTAAGTTTAGCATTCTTTACTAAGTCTTTTACAAGAATACCATCTTCTCCTTCAACTTTACCATCTGGATATGTTTTAGCTACTTTACATTCCTCACTAGTTCTAACAGTATTTTTAATAGTAATACCATTAAATTTAGTTTTCTGTTGAACATCAAGACCAATAGCTTTAAGTCTAGCTTGAACTTCAGGAGTATTAAGAAAAGCTCCTTGAACTATTGCACTATTTTCTCTAAGGTCAAGACTTGTATCAACAAAACCATAAGGAACACCACTAGCTTGAGACTCTTTACTTCTTTTCAAGAAAGTCTGAGTATCTTTATAGAACTTAGTATCACCTTCAAATATATCATTAAAAGCAATATACATAAGTCTATGATTAAGAGCAAAATCAATACTATTCTTTTCATTAATAAGGTTATTAATATCAAGGTCTTTGTATTCACTCATACGAATAATAGCATTATTAGAATAGTCAGTTACAAAACCTTTAACCATTCTAGTAATCATAGCTTCTTGGTCTGCACTAAGGTTAAGTTCTACTTCATCATTAGTATTAGTGGTGAAAGGAATAAAACCATCTCTAGCCCCCCCGTAAAGGGAAGGAAACAAATATTCTAATAGCTTGTCACCATACTTTGTAGTTTTACCAGTTTTATAATCTGTAAGAACAAATCTATCATCTTTAAAAAGAAGTCCATTAAATGCCCAACCATCACCTTTCTTTTCAATAAAATGTTTATGTCCTTTACCGATATGATAATTAGCAAATACTCTACGAGCAGATTCAGTATCTAATCCCCAACCTTTTTTAAACATCGGAGAACCATCATCATTGTATTTAATTTGACCTAAACTATTAGTCTCAAATACAATGTTGATAAAGTTTGCCATATCCAACAGTTCTTGTTTGAATATGTTTTTAAATTGCTGTACTATTGGATGATTTTCATTAATATCATCAACACTAACTTCTTTAGCTATAACTTCACCTTTAGCATTTTTAATAGCGTGCATCTTAGAGAATAAGCCATCAACTTTATATCTAGGAGCGTGAACTACAAAGTTCTTTGGAGCATCAGAAGGAATACGCATAAAGTAATCTCCCATAAGCATATTAGGATTTTGCTCTGCATTAAAGTATTGAGCAAATCCTGTATATACATAATCTCCTTTAGACATACCTGAATAAAGAACATTATCTTTAGTATTAGGATTTCCTGCACCATCAAACAAAGAGATATTAATCATATTTCTAGCATAACTAGTGATTTGAATATTACCATCTTTATCTTTATAGAAAAGACCATAATTAGTTATATCACCGTTTTCATTACGATGTTCCATAAGAATATCACTAAGATTATATTGTACTCCTTGGAACTTATACTTTCCGTAATTAACAAGTTCAGTAGAAACTTTACTTCCATCTTTCTGTTGTTCCATTAAAGTTCCTTTAACTGCATTGAGGAAGTTAGTAATCATACTATCATTTATTTGGTCAGCAGATTGATTACCAAGAGCATTAGTAGAATTACAATCAATATTAACTACAGAGTATGGAGCTAAATCTCTAGCTAATTCAAGAGCATAAGCTTTTGTATTAGTTGAGAGATAACCTTGCTTATAAGCTTCACGAACATTATCTAAAGCTTCTTTCTTAGCTTTCTTATCTTCGATTTTATTAGCTTCTTTGAATCTATTATCAAGAGTTTGTTTATTGATAAAAGTTTCATTAGCATACTTTGCAGTATTTGAAAGATAATTATAAAGTTGAGTAAGATTGTTACCAATATTTACAGTTTTACCATCAACTTTTCCATTAAGTCTAGCAAATCTTTCAATAGCAGCTTTATCGAGAGAAGGATAGTATTGTTTCAAACGACTAGCAATAGCGTTTATAATATCAGCGCTTAAAGCTTGTCTATTTAAATCAAATCTACTATCAGCTGGAATTTTCTTATAAGCTTTAATCTTTTCATTAATTGCTCTAAGAATTTCATTAGTATCTTCATTCATGATGTTAAGAGCCGTTGACTTAATATCGTTAAGATAATTAAGTCTTAAAGTTTCAAGCTTATCTGCACGACTATTACTTCTAGAAGGAGCAACAGTATTATCGTCAATACGAACTTGTTGTTTTCTAATAGTACTTCTTTGATAAATTTGAAATACTTTATAAGCAAAGTCTGGTTTCTTTCTAAGGTCATTAGCTAAATAAGCAAGACCAGCATATTCTTTATTAGACTTAGCTATATCTTCAAGCTTCTTTAAAAAAGAATCAATATTAGTAACGTCACGGTCTCCTTGAATAGCAGAATTTACAACTTTGAAATCCATATAATCTACCATTCCAAGAGGATTGCTTTTATCATATTGATATTTACCATCAGCACTTATTTCTGCGCTACTAAGTTTAGGAATAGTTGAAAGATAACTACGAACAGCGAAACTAAAATCTTTTGTAAAATCAGATTTAGTTCCATTATCTTCCCAACGAGCAGTAGTAGTATCTTTTTCATTGTTAGTTCCATTATCAATAGCGTCATCAAGATTTAAAGTTTCATCATCTTCGATAGCATAACTTTCATTCCAATCTACTTCTTGCTGACTTAAATCATCATCTTTCTTAAAACGAATTTCACCAAGTCTATCATCAGTTTGAATAACTTGAGTAAAATACTTAACTTTATCAGAAAGCATATCATTAAGAGTAGCAAATTGATTTCTAAGTTGAGGAGTATATTTAGAAACTTCATTCTCAAGCTTAACAAAATCATTACTCTTATTATTCATAAGTTGTTTGCGAACTTTAGCAATTTCTTCTTTTGTAGCTTCTACTTTTCTAGCTTCAAGAATATTTTTTGCTACAGCTCCTAACATACGATTTATAACTCTATTTGCTAGATTATCTTTTCTATCTTCAGCATGTTCTTCAAGACGACCTTTAATTAAATCGTTATGATAGAATGCTAACATCAAATTACCAGTAGTTCTAATACCACAAGTTTTAGCAGCAGTACTAGTATAACCTTTAGATTTAACATCAGAAATGAAAGCAGAATCAGTTGTATACTCATTTACATTAAAATTTTTATTCTTATAAAAATTTTGAATAGCAGTAGTAACTTCTTTGCTTTCATCATTTACATTAGGAATAGAACCATAATTATTAGCATAATATGCTTCAAATTCCTTGTTAAAACCAGATGGTCTAGAACCATCAATTACTGCACTCATTAAGCTGTTAAATAAAACATCATTGTTTCCAACTTCAGCTTTAAGGTTGGTGTAAACCTTAGTTTCATTAAAATTTAAACTACAATTATTAGCCATAACTATTTATATTAAGTTATTTAATATTTTAAAAACTCGCTGAGAGGTTTAATTCTCAGCGAGTGATTAATCTTATTTGCAAGTAATCGAAATGTCACCTGACGCAAGCAAAGTGGCAAATTGCGAATGTTGCTCCATTGGGAGACTTTCGATTGCCGAGTAGAGGGATGGAAATTCTGAACGTGATGATAATTCAACATCACTATCATCATCATAATTATCATCTAAATCAACTTTTTTATTTAAAGCTTTATCAGTTCCAGGAGCAGAAGTTTCATCTTCTACAACTTCATTTTCGACTTCTTCATCTTGTGTTTCTTCTATATTTGTTTCTGTCTCAGTTTGAATATTTGTATCAGCATTTGTATCTATACTTAAAGCTTTAGCAAACGCATTATACTCTTTTTCTCTGAGACTTCCTTCAGCTATATTAAGTCTAAACAGTTTATTAATAAAGTCCATAATCTTTTGCCAAGCAGTTCTATGTCTAGATTTATCTCCAACATCATCTACTTTGACTTTATTAAGATAATTAATAAACTCTACATTAGTAAGAGACTCTACAATAAACTCCTCTTTAGCTCTATCAAGTTGACCTCTATCTACATATTCTTTAAACTTGAAACTGTCTATGTATTTAAGCCAATCTGTTATAGCTTCGTCAGTTAAAGTATCTTCAAAGTTACGTCTTTCTCTAACAGCTTTAATATTACCATCAGCAATATCTTTAAGGTCTTCATCAATAGCTTTACTAAAATCATCATAAATTTCAGTCATATTATTGAGGAATTTTCTGTGTTGAGAAGGACCATAATTGTGAAGTCTTTTATGAAGACCTTCGTGAATAAGTATTCTTACTTGACGACCACTATTTTCTTTAAGGAAACCATCACCAACAACAATATCACCTTTTTCATACATAGCGTTAATATTGTTATTCTTTTCAGAAGCTCTAAACCTTTCGATTCTATCGTTTGCAAAGATAACATTTTCTGGTAAAATACTAGTTAAACTTCCAGCACTATTAAGAAGATTTACAGCATGTTCAGGAAGAACAGCTTTTGCAATATCAAGACCTTTAGTTTTACTATCACTTTCAAGAATAGATTTAACTTGGTCAGTGGTATTGGTGTTTACATTTCCTTTACGGGGGGTTTCTAGCGGCTTTTCTTCTTCTTGTTTTACCTCATCACCTATAGTAAATTCAAGTACACTATTAGCTTTCATATTAGATGAAAATCTTGAATAATTACTTCCATCAACTTGAGCTAAATCTACTCTAAGTAAATCGTTCTTAATCATAAAATCATTATATGAATCTTCAGTATGATTAAAACCATTTTTACCATTATACTCAGGTATGTTAATCACAAGTTTTCCATCAGCATTTCTACTTACAAAACCTTTTAAAGGAATAGCTGTATTATTATCGCTAGTAAGAAGTTCGTGAGCAAAGTTTACAGTAGCGTTTTCTCTAAAGAATTGAACAAGTGCTTTACCAGCTTCAGTTCCATTATCTAACAAGCTATAACTACTAACTTCAACACCATTGTCCATAAAAACAAGTTTTGTAGGAGCACCAGTTCTTTTACTATCAGAACTATAAAGTTTTACAGATTTGGTTCCAGCATTAATAAAAGTAACTCCACTTCTAGTATGATAAACTCCACTAGTTTTAAATAGAGTACTATTATTGTTATAATCAAGAAGAGTATCAAGAAACTCTCTAAATTCATTCCAATTATCTAAACTATCACCATTCTGAAGATTAGTAAGTCTATCAATTATTTGTCCTTCGATAGCTTTAGTTAAATCAGCAAGAACTTTACTATGTGGCATTTCCACAAGTTTGCCATCTTTTTCATAGTTAGTAACTCCCCAATTTACAGGATAAGCGTTAGTATAATCTATAGTACCATTTCCATTATCAATAGCAATTAATGTTTGATTCATTCCAAAACCAAGATTATCATTAGTTTGCTTACCACTAACTTCAATTTGAGATAGACTTCTAGCTAAAGCTATTCTAGCATCAGTTTTACTACTAATAGCAAGACTTGCAGGTTGAGCAAGTTTAAATGCTTCTCCAGGAGTTCCATGAGGAGCAAGTCTAAGAAGTTCACCTTTACTTATTTTACTAACAGTAAGTTCTTGATTATTATTAATCAAAGCTAAACTAGTTTGATAACTAGTTCTAAGATTGTCAAAGAACAACTCAATACTATAAGGAATAGTATTAACTACACCTACATTGTTATTATATCTCCATAATTTAACCAAACCATTAAGAGCTTTACTATAAGTAAATCCTTTATCTTCATTAATGACTATAAAATCATTATCTATAGCTTCTTGAACTTTACGATTATTTTTAAACTTTTCAATAAATGAACCGTCATATTTCTTATCAAATGCTATTTTATAAAGAAGGTCGTTAAGTTTTCTACTATCTTCATCTTTTGGGTCAGCTATAGAAAGAATCCAATCTTTAACAGCACCATCATATTCAGCAGACCTACCTACAGTATATTTAATACAATCATTAACTTGAATATATCTTCCTGTAGTTACATCGAAAGTAGGAACACCCATCCAACCAACAGTAACACCATTATGTTGAACCAATAAAACATCAGTATTAGTAGCAAGTTTATTTGCTTTCTTTACAGTAAGTTTATCACCTTCTTTAATTTTATCAAGTTCTGCTAAACTTGCATCAATTCTATCAGGAGGAACTACTTCACTAAGACCATGAATATTAACTCGTTTAAGAGTACCAGCTTTAATAACTTCAGCTCTACGTTCACCAGCAGTCTTACGAACATTACGCATAAATTCAGCATCATCAACTGAATCAGCATCAAGCATTACAAATTGCTTTTTACCTTCTTCAGTTTTAAGATATTCTTTAAGACTATTATAAATGAAATCAGCAGTATTCTTACTAGAACTATGTTCATTTATATATCGGAGTAAATCTTCAAGATTACCATAATACTTTCCGTTATGTTGTCTGAGTTTAACTTCAGAAGCATAATTTTTAAGCATATTATTAGCAGCATCTTTATATTCATTTCCAAAGCTTAAACTTGGTTTATACTCTTCAACTGCACTAGCAAGCATAACTTCACCAACACTAGAAGCAAAAGTAGTTCCAAGAAGATTATTCATAACAGATTTTACACTAGTTATAGCACCATCAATATCTTCTTGAGTTGCTCCAAGAGCGATACCTTCATTTTGAAGCGATTTAATAAAATCTTCAGCAGTTAAATTACCTGCTTTAATTTCTTTACCGCTAGTTCTAAGTTTTCCCATAAAATTAGCAGTAAGTTCAGCTCTATCTACAACTTGAGGTTGAGTAGCTGGTTTAGCTTGTTGTTGAGCAGTTTGTTGATTAGTACTAGCATTACTTTGTGTAGACGTGCCAATATTAGAACTAGAAGACCCCCCCGTAGAAGATGTAGTAGTGTTGGATTGACCATTTTTATTTCCTATTTGTACAGTATGAGGAACTCCAATTTTTCCTTTATAAATATTAGTAGGATTATTACCATCATCAAGTTTATAAGTTGGATTTCTTTCTACAAATGCTCCTGGAGTATTAGCAAGTTCAGAATTTTCAAATAAATCTGCATTACTCATATAAGCTACTTTATCTTCCTGACTAGCTTTATCAGAAACTTTAAGTTCTACATGGTCAATATCTCCTTCCGTTGTATAATCAATATGAGGAGTTGCAGCACCATTATTATTTAAAAATTCTGTGACCCGTTCACCCACTTCGTTGCGTGCCGTTGGCTGCCCACTTTGTGGTTGTGAATTGCCTGTAGGCGTGTTTCCTTGCGTTGTAGGCGACTGTGGGGTGCTTGCTGGTCGATTGATAGGCTGCTGTGATTGAGTGGCTTGTGACGCATTATTTGAGGTCGTTTGTGTGCTAGGAGGAGGAGTAGTTGTACTTTCAGGTTCAGCACCATTATTACTATCATCTGGATTATTCACATTATGACTTTCTTCTCTTTCTTGACTATCAAATATACTTTGACGAATACTAAGGAAATCTTGAATTTGTTCTCCTAAACGATAATTCTTTCCTTTAGTAAGATTAAGAACATCAAGAGCATCATTAAATGCAGTTCTATCATCTTCGTTCATAAAATCAAGAATTGAATCAATATCATCTTTACTTTTTTGATAATAAGCTCCAATAGCATCACCTATTCTTGCAGCAAATTTATCATTGCCATATTTATCTGACAATTTAGTAATAGTTTCATAAGCTGAATCAATAGCTTTCTTACGACCTTCATTCATAGTATTATTCATAAATGAAATCTCTGTAGCAAGTTCATAAGCATTATTAACCATTTTACTTTCATTATAAGCACGTCTTAATTGAAGAGCAGTCTTATTAACAAGTAAAGCTGAAAGAGTACCATCAGTTCCATTTACTCCAACTTTATCAGTAGCTTGAAGTTTTTTATTAATCTCAGTAGGATTATCAAATTCTGCAATTCTAGGACTAACAGAAAACTGCTCTGCAAACTTTTTTAAACCTGAAATAATATTTTCATCATTAAGAATAACTCCAGAATTTGATTGACCACTAAGTAAATTAGCAAGAGTAGTACTAGCTTGATTAGTAAAACTTTGTACTTTACCTTCATCATTATAAGCACCTTGTAAAGCTTCGTAAAGAGCATATCTTAAACTATTAGTATCAATCATATCTTGATACTTATTCATAAGTTTATTGATATTATCAACAGCAACTTTAGTACTAATATTATTCATCTTCTCTTTATCGCTAAGAAGACGACTTCTTTCAGCTTGAAGAATACGAAGTTCGTTAGTAAGCAAAGCGGTACTTGCAGCAATTTGATATTGTTCAGGAGTATAATCTTGACCTAAAATATTTTTAATATCTTCATTATCAAAAGCAGTATTTATTTGTTTATCAAGTTCATCAATTTGAGCATCAATTTTATCGTTATATTGTTTATTAATAACATTATTACTAGCAATACTTTGCAAGAACTCTATTGGAAGAATATCATCAGTATGTTTAGTTACTCTAACAGCTTCACTTAAATTGACAAGTTTCTTTAATTCAGCATCATAACTAGCAGTAACTTCATCCATTTTATCTAAAGCTTTCTGTTGGTCAACTTTAGAATTAGCTTCATCAGTTACACCTTTAGCAACCATAGCTTTACGAACATCATCACTAGCCATATAACTTCTAAGCATATCAAGATTTCCATTATGAGCAGCATTTAAAGTCATACTAGTAAGAAGTTCATCATAAGCTCGTTGAGCAGCAGCTTCTTTATCTAAATCGTTATTGAAAGTTTTATCTTCACTACTAACACTAAAAGGATTATTTCCATCCTTAATTTGAGACATTTGATTCCAATAGTTTAAGGCTAAATATAGACTTTGGTTTACCTTCACCAGTTCTTTCGTCATTTTTAGAATCAGCTCTATCTTTTAAAGTTTGACTAATTTTTCCAAAACCACTACCTAAATGATGAAATACAACACCACCCATTACTCCCCAGAATGCACTATCCCAAAGACCTCCGCTTCTCATATACTTTTGAAGTCTATCATCAAAAGCTGAATCACTCTCAAGTCCAAGATAAACATTACCGAGATGAGTACCTTCCATTTGAGCAATATAGTTAACTGCTTCCTCAAGACCTTCACTAAGTTCTCCAGCAATAATAGTCTTTTCATCTAAAGCTTTATCAACAATCTTTTGACCAGCTTTCTTTAAAAAAGATTGTTTAGCTTCCATTTCAGCTATTTCTTCAGGAGTTTTGCCAAGTGTTCGTCTAGCATTACGAGCAGCAGAAGTTAAAGTAGAAGAACTAACTCCATTCTTTAAACCTTTCCACATATTTCGTAAACCATATAATTGAAGAATATCAGAACCAATATTTACATAGTTAGTAAGAAAATCTTGATTAGCAGACTTTTGAGCAATAACTCTAGCAATATCTTCTTTACTAGCATTATCGCCACCAGCTTCATTATAAATATCTTGGTTCTTATTTACAAATTCTGTAAACTCTTGTGAAGTCATTTTATTAAGTGTATTAGTAGCAGTATTAAATACATCGCTATACACACCTTGCGCTTCCTGATAGTTCTCCATAGTTCTACTAAGAGCAGCATTTAAACCTGTTTCTACAAATCTTCCAGTTCTAGCACCAAGACCGTTAATAGGAGCATCTACAAGAGTTTTAACTCCTTGTTGAAATGCGTTTAGAGTTCTACCTTCTTTATTAAGAGTTCTATTTATTCCAACAAGAGCTTTAAGACCATTACGAGTAGCCTTTCCAAGTTTGCTTGCAGCAGAAGCTTTAGCTAACCATTGTAAACCTTTAGTTGCAGCCATACTAGGAAGTAATAAAGTAATAGAACTCATAATACTTGGCATATTACTTGCCCACCAACCAAAATTAGTCAAACCACCATTAGTTATATCTACATTTGGGTCAGCATAAATAGGAGCAACTTCTGTATTAAAATAATCTTGCCATTCTTGAATCTTTTCACTAACTGGATTAGTATAATCATTATTAGCAGCGTTTCCTGTAACTACATTACCTATAAGGTCAAAAAGGTCTGCGGCACCTCTTACAGTGCCGAGACCAATTTCACTAACTACTGCTTGACTAACAGCAGAACCTAATTTACGAAGATTACCTTGAGATTCAGCAAGAACCTTATCTACGTCTACAATACTAGCATTTGGAGTAACTCCATAATGACGAAGTTGGTCTGCTTTACCAGCTTGATTAGTAAGAACTTTACCACTAGTAAGACCTTCATTGATTTCTCTATCAGCAAAACCAGTTGCTAATTCAGCAATCTTTTTTGGGTCTAAAGTACTAAATATTTTAGGGCTTGGATTCTTCTTACTTTTACTAGGGCTAGGATTTATATAACTAGCACCATTAGTAGCCATATTTTTTATTTCTTCAAAATCCATATTAATAATTATCTTTAATAAATTTAAATTCTTGTGCTATAGTTATATTATTAACTGGTTCTCCAGCTTCAGTTAACGATTTAGCAATAGCACTTGCTATAACATTCTCACTTTCTCCTGTATATAAAGCATCAGCTATTTGTTGACGATTAAGTTCTCGTCTTAAAATATTCTCAGCTTGACTTCTACTAATAATAGTTCGTTTACCACGAGAATTAGTATAAAGAGCATTACTATTTGTAACATTACTAATAGTAGCTCCATTACCTAATGATTTAGAAGTACCGCTAATATTTAATTGAGTAGCTTCATCTCTAGCTAAAGTAGAAGTATTTCTTTCATAACTTTGAAGAACTGTAGAACCATTAGCTCCAACCATTGTAATAGTTTGTGGAGTACTATTCTTAGCTTTACCGATATTAAATTCAGTAACAGTTTGGGCTAAACCATGATTTCTACCTACAGTTACATTAAGAACATTTTCTTGTTTGGCTTGAGTTATAGCTTCAATATATTGAGCTTTTTCATCTTCTGGAATACGTTTACCATCAACATACAGAGCAGCATTCATTAATAAACTTGGATTGGTAAGATTATCTTCATCATGAGTAATTTTAGCAAGACCTATATTATAAGTCTTTTCATCAATTTGTCCAGATGTATATTTGTCAAATAAAGAGTTTCTATCGAGAGTAGAACTATACATTTTAGAGTTAACTGGAACTTTACTAAAACCTCTACGTTGATTTATTGTATTAGCTTTCCAAGAAGCAGCTTGTGCTGGACTATTAGATGCTGGATTTAAAATATCGATACCTGCAACATTTATTGTTCCAAGATTTTTAAATGTAGAAGCAGCATTACGAACTTTCGTTCCATTACTCATATCAACAATTCCGGCTCCTTCTCCTATAATAGCATTACTAAAACTACTACCAATACCTTTCCAAAATCCCATAGAAGAATCAACACTATCACTAAGTTTAGAAAGCCAAGTATTATTTTTATCAAAAGTAATAGTCTTTTGACCATTTATAGATGTAATTCTAAATCCTTTTCTTCTCCAATCTGATTCAGAATGACAATCCATTGCTTGAGAAATAGCATTATATTGTTCATCATCATAACATTTATAACCAAGTTCTCTAATCTTTCCGTTATCAAATAAATGATTAATTTGTTGATTATATTTTCTAGTAAACTCATTATCTGAAGGTAATCTAGAACCAGCACGTCTAGCAGCATCAAAAGCCACAGCGTCTTGTTCGTCTTTATCAAGTCCTGCAACATAATGATTGTATTGATTACCATAAGTTCTTAAAGCAGTAATTGCTTGTCTAGCTTGATGTTGTACAACTGGGTCTTTACTAGTAATATTACGACGACAAAGATTAGCAAGTTCATTATATCTACCTTGATTAACTCCTCTATTGAATGCTCCACTTTTAGAAAGTTTTGGAAACAAATTTCTAAGAGTACTAAGAGTTTCATCAAGACCAGCTTTAGTTGTACCAATAATATCTGGAACATCTACATCAATAGCAGCACCTTCATTTGTAGCATCAAGATTCATATTTAATGCAGCAGCTTGTTGAGCTGCAGCTTGACGTGCAGCAACATCTTTTCTATATTCTGCTTGACCACTACCAACTTCTATATCAGAACTACTATTATAATAACTCATAGCGTGAATACCTGGTTTAACTCTCTTTGCAAGATATTCTTCAGGATTAAGAAGAAGACCGTTTTCAGTAATATCTGAATCAATATTCTTTTTCTTTTCTTCAGGAGTCATTTTATTATACTTCCAAAGAGCAACTTCATAATCTTGTTGAAGACTTGCTCTAGCGCCAGGAGTTGTATCAATAGCAGATGTAAGAGCATCGTTTAAATCTTTCTCACTAACATATTCCCAACTACCAGATTTCTTATAAGCTAAACCATAAGCATTTTTACCTGGGTCAGAAGTAAGATTACCATCAGCATCAACAAACTTAATATCACTAACTCCGCTACCTTTATGAACAGCAACCCATTGTTTTGCTTTAGTCATAAGATTACTTAAATCAACAGTACTAACTGGAGTTTTATTTGGTTCCCAGGTGGAACCACCAATTAAATGTCCCTGTTCATCATATTTATCTTCATAATGATAAGGATTATTAGCAAGAGCATAATCTTTAACATCTTGAGTAATATCATTTCTATTTTGAATATTCTTTTTAAATTCTTCATAAGCAGCATTAGCTTTAACTCTACCAATAATAGCTGGGTCAGAAGCTACTTTACCAGCAAGAAGAGTTGCTTGTTGAAGAGTTTGGCTATAATCTCCGCCAATAGCGGCTTCGTCAAGTTGTTGTTGAATGTCTCTAATATAATTAGCTCTAAATTCTTCATCATTTGAATTAAGATTAAGTTGCCCAAGAGCTACAGCTATTTGAGTTCTTTGAGCAAGAGCTTGTTTAGCTCGTTCATCTATTTTATCAAGACTTTTAGCAAAAGCGTCAAGATTTCTACCTTGATAAATACGTTGTGGAACAAAACCACCAATATTAATACTTCTAGGCATATCTATATTATTTTAATTATTACTATTACAAAAATAAGTAAAACTTCTAGTAGTATTATTACTACTAGAAGTATTTACTATTACTTAACCAATATTGTACTTACGTTTAGCTTTAGAACTAATTTCTCTAAGTATCATATCTTTATATTGACCACGTTGTTTATAAAGAGTATTATCTTTTTCCCATTTATCTATAGCTCTAGACCAAGAAGCATTAGAATCATAATCTTTACGTTCAGGACGAGGACCTGGATTTGTAATATTACCTACTTGATTAAGAAGTCCGATACGACTTCTAGTACTCATAGGAACTCCCATTGAAAGCATTCTATATGGAGTAGCAACTTCACTACCAGCTAAATAAGTTCTCATAGCAATTTCATCTTCATAACGCTTAGTAGCATTAGTATAGAAATTATTATAAGCTTGAGCAAGACCAGTAAGACTAGCGTTAATTGCATCATATTTAGCTTGACTTTGAGCGTTTCTATATTTAGCAATTTCACTTTCACGAGCAATCTGATTACGAATATTAGTTTCAGCAACACTTTGTTGATTAAGAGCATCTTGAGTAAGCATTTTATTCTCTTCATTCTCTTTAGTAGTCCAAAGTTTACTAAGTTCATTAAGAGAATTAAGATTTATATTTCCAGCTCTATTAAGAGCGGCTACAGAACTTGAAGTATTATTGTAAGTTTGACCAGTAAGTCTATCTCTATATCGTTTAATTTCTTCAAGTTGAGGAGTAATATTATAATTAGTAGGAAGTTTACTTGCTAACATAATTGGAGCACGACCTGGAATATATATATCTTTAGCGGCATTATAATTGATAATACCTCCAGCAAGTCCAGCAAGAGTATCAGCACCTAATCCAATCCAATCACCAGTACTTGGAGTCATACCAAATTTGTTATCACGAATATCATATTCAGTAGTTTTTTTTGTATTAACTGGAATAGATTTATTTGTATTAATAGTTTCTTGAGGAGCATAAGGAACTTTTACATCAAGTTTATTACTATCAAGCCAAGTCTTTTGTTCAATAGGCTCACCCCAAATGCCATATTTATCTTCTTTTACTTCAGGAGTAAAATGATTATAACCTAATTTATGGTCATAACGAAGATTATAATTATTATCTTTTATATCATTCCAACTATGTCCAGTTGCTTTAGTCAAAGATTGAACATAAGGATTAGTTTTACCAAGCTGAGTTCTATAAAGACTAAAATCTCTATAATTATCACTATTTTCTAATTGTCTAGCTTTATCATCCATACCACGAGCATAAGGATAATTTTTACTAAGTATACTAGGTTTGTAATTACCTAAATTAATATTAGTAAAATCCCATTTACGAGGAAGAGGATAAGGATAACCAAGCCAACCTAATTCAGCTTTAGGTCTAACATCCTTTACGGGGCGACTAGAACCACCATATCTTAATTGTCTTTTCATATTGCCTTTAATAAAATCATATAACCTACCTTGAGGAATATTATATCCTTGAGAATTATCATTAGGAACATAACCTTCTTGAGTATTAATTTCAATAGGTTTAGTAATTACTGATTGTTGCATAATAGGTTGAACTACTTTTGTAGCATCAGGAACTTGTGTTAACGTTTTATCAACTTTTTCTTGTATTGGATTGGTATAATTATATCCAAACCAATTACGTTCAATAGCTCGTCTATTACGAAGTCCTCTCATACCTTTACGATTAGCACCAACATTTATAGATTCTCTCATATTGTTAAGAGTATCATTATATTCTTGTTCAGTTTGAGCATTAATTAAAGCATTACGATACTTTGTCATTTGACCTCTAAAAGTTTTAGGAACAAGATTATAATAATAACTTAATAGAGCATCACGTTGATTATCGTTAAGATAATTATAAGCTTTACCCATAAATTGACGAAGTTCTCTTTCTTTAGCTCCAATAGCATCACCTTTAAATTGTGCATTTTGTCCAGCAAAATCAGAACCTTCCCATTTAGCTATTTGTCTTCTAGCTCTAATAGTACCACGATATTTAGAAGTATTATAAACAGGTTTAACCCAAATACCATTTCTAGCTTTCTTTCTAAGTTCAGGATAACGAGAATATACTTTACTTCTAACATCACTTCTTCCATGAAGACCAGCAAGTCTTAAAGCATCAACAGCATCAGCTTTAGTTGGAATAGGATAACTTCTACCACCACCTGCAAAATCTTTAGATGATACAGAAGGATAAGGGTGTTTAGAAGAACCTCTATCTTTAGAAGTTAAACCACCGCCAAGTCTATGTTTGATTCTTTTAGGATTATAAGTTTCTGTAATTAATGGAATTAAAGAAGCATCACCTTTTATAGGTCCAAAATCTTTACCATAACCAGTTCTATTGTTAATTTCTCTAATAGGATTGTTTTCTTTAAGAGTATTATATCTTTTATTACCAAAAATAAAAGTTTTAGCATTATGTTCTACAGCATCATCGTAAGCGTCATTAAAATTATCAAATCCTTTATTAGATTTATAATTATTAGTCCAAGTACCATCTGCACCAGCACCTCTAAAAGTACCACCTTTAAACTTACCTTTTTGACTATTATAGTTACTATTAGAATTTAATTTTTGATATGCAGTAGCTAATGCAGCGATATTATCAATAGGGCTTCTACTACTTCTAATAAAATTCCAAATACTTCTTATATCTCCACCAAATTCATATTTATCACTACCATCATCTTTAAGACCATTTCTTTTCTTAAAAGCTTGTTGTTGACTAAATACAGAATCTTTATTATAGCCTCTAAGAATAGCTTGAGCAGGACTCATACCATTACTAAGAATAGGTTGAGCACTAAAGATTCTTAGAGCACCATTCTTCTTCTGAGCAACTTCACCGCCTTCAGCTTCAACTTCGTTACCGCCAACATTAATACCAATACCTGTTTGACCAGTCTCATTCACATCTTCGTGAGAGCCGCCCCGTAGAAGATATGTGTTGTTTCCTATCTTAGTAGCATCTCCACCGTCAGTAATATAAATACCTTTAGCTCCTAATGTTTTACCAAGTCTAGCAGCAGTTCTAAATTGTCTAAGATAATCATCTTGATAATCAGAACTATTATTAAGAGCGTTACTCATAGCAGCAGCTTCTTGAGTAGTAGTTTGCCAATCTTGAATACTCTTTTGTCGACGCATTTCTCTTTTCTTAGCATTATTACCAAATAAAGAACCTGCTATACTAGTAGCAGCACCAATAGCTGCACCAATCCAACATTTCTTTCTACCACCTAATCTCATAGTAGGAGTTTTAGTTGGGTCACTAGGAATTACAGTATTATTATTAACTGTGCCAGCAGTAAGAGTATTATGCTTAGCAATAGATTCGTCTGCTATAGAACCTGCTGCATTAAGAGTAGGAGCTATAACAGACGTAAATAAACTACCGAAGTCAGCTTTAGGTCTTCCACCACAATGAAGACTTCTTCTTTTAATTTTTCCAGTCATAATTTAATACTTTGAATAATTAACATTTAAATCCTCAAATCTAAAAGGAACATTATCTATATTTCTAAAGATAAATCTAACAACGAAATAACGACCATAAACTAGATTACGTTCATCGCTTAGATTATTAAGCATTGCCTGAATCTTAGTTTCTTGTGTAGGAGTAAGATTATTAATATCCAAATTATAACGCTTACAGATTTCTTCTTTAGTAAGTTTACTACTAATATAATTCCTTATATAATTAAAGTTCCAAATACCTTTATCATAATAAGGAACTTTGTAATCTGGAGTTTTATCTCTAGTTACAGTGTCATCGTTAATCATTTTATGTCCTGAAATATCTAAGTCACCTGTATCATTACTATCAGTATAAATACGAAGTTTATCACCACTATAATGTTCTATATCTCCATAAGTTCCATTGCCCATAAGTGGTTCAGCCAAGATTCAGGTGCTCAAGAT
>OGKS01000699.1_pt1 | contig 18019 bp, 12 predicted proteins | sample 1572491 | NCBI WGS metagenome assembly OGKS01 (sample SAMEA2582153, study PRJEB24529) | metagenome | biome: Human gut stool | place: China | collected 2011
TCAATATCCGCGAGATTACCCAGAAGGGACTCTGGTATAAGGATGGCGAATGGATCGAAACCGACCCTCTGTCTATCCACAAGCCTCTCACCTACCCTAACATCGGCCCTCGCGAGAGCTATCTGATGCACCACGAGGAGTTGGAGAGCCTGGTAAAGAACTACCCTACCATCAAGGAGGCACGCTTCTGGATGACCTTCGGTCAGCAGTATCTCACTTACCTCGACTGCATTCAGAACCTCGGCATGAGCCGCATCGACGAAATCGAGTACGAGGCTCCATTGGCAGATGGTTCAGGCAAGACAGCCAAGGTAAAGATTGTTCCATTGCAGTTCCTCAAGGCCGTATTGCCTAACCCACAGGATCTCGGTGAGAACTATGATGGCGAAACATCTATCGGTTGCCGCATCCGTGGTAAGAAGGATGGCAAAGAGCGCACCTACTACGTTTATAACAACTGCAAGCACCAGGAGGCTTACAACGAAACCGGTATGCAGGGCGTTAGCTACACCACCGGTGTGCCAGCCATGATTGGTGCCATGATGTTCCTCAAGGGCATCTGGAAGAAGCCAGGCGTTTGGAACGTAGAGGAGTTCGACCCAGATCCATTCATGGAGCAGCTCAACAAGCAGGGATTGCCATGGCACGAGGTGTTTGATGGCGATTTGGAAATTGACTAAACTTTAAACTAAATAAGATATGGCAAAAGAAATGCAAGAGGGAAAATTGAATCCCAATGAAGGCAAGCTGAAAGCCCTTCAGGCAGCCATGGCAAAGATAGAAAAGGACTTCGGTAAGGGCTCTATCATGAAACTCGGCGATGAGCACGTTGAGAATATCGAAGTTATCCCTACAGGTAGTATCGCTCTCGACAATGCACTAGGCGTAGGCGGTTATCCTAAGGGACGTATCATCGAAATTTATGGTCCGGAATCTTCCGGTAAAACAACATTGGCTATCCATGCCATCGCAGAGGCTCAGAAGGCTGGCGGTATCGCTGCTTTCATTGATGCTGAGCACGCTTTCGACCGCTTCTATGCAGCCAAGCTGGGCGTAGATGTGGATAACCTGTGGATTTCACAGCCAGACAATGGTGAGCAGGCGTTGCAGATTGCAGACCAGCTGATCAGTTCTGCTGCTGTAGACATCGTAGTTGTTGACTCTGTAGCCGCCTTGACTCCTAAGAAGGAAATCGAAGGCGATATGGGTGACAATGTGGTTGGTCTCCAGGCTCGATTGATGAGTCAGGCTCTCCGCAAGCTCACTTCTACCATCAGCAAGACCAACACTACCTGCATCTTCATCAACCAGTTGCGCGAGAAGATTGGTGTTATGTTCGGTAACCCAGAGACAACCACCGGTGGTAATGCATTGAAGTTCTACGCATCAGTGCGTTTGGATATCCGCAAAGCTACAGCCATCAAGGATGGCGATGAGGTAGTAGGTAATCTGGTTCGCGTAAAGGTAGTAAAGAACAAGGTGGCTCCTCCTTTCCGCAAGGCTGAGTTCGACATCATGTTTGGCGAAGGCATCAGCCACGCAGGCGAAGTTTTCAATCTGGGCGTGGAGCATGGCATCATCAAGAAGAGCGGAAGTTGGTACAGCTATAATGGCTCCAACCTGGGACAGGGTGCCGACCCAACCAAGCTGATACTGAAGGACAACCCTGAGCTTCTCGAAGAAATAGAAGCCAAGGTACGCGAGGCGCTTGCCAATGCAGAATAAGTAAGATGTTGTTTGCCCTCATGACAAAAACTACGCATGATGGCAGCTCTATAAAGAAATAAGAAATCCCCGACAGTAGGAAGCAATATCCTAACTGTCGGGGATTTCTTATTTCATTCACTGTTCATCGAATACGATAGGAAAAACATTGCTTACCTGCTTCTATACGCAGCACACAGACTCCTGTCCCTACTCCTTGTAAAGAGATGACGGCGTGGTTGCCATCGACAGATGTTGCCTGCTGGAGCAATCGACCAGCCACATCATATAGACGCAGCGACTTCAAGTCTTGCCCAGAGACAAAGAGGCTGCTCCCCTCACGGCTGATAGTAAAAGAAGGTTGAGTCGTGATTACAGCACCAATAGACGTGGGCGTAGCTTGTGAGAGCGTAAGGACACTACCTTTACGTTGTAAGTAATAGGTGGTCAGAGGATTACACAAATCCACCTCCTGTCCACCTATCTCACCCATCACCATCACACGATAGGTATGTCCATCTTCCCATGACAGGTCGCTCTTACGCAGCCAATTGCTATAAAGAGGTACAGGCACCGAAGAAGAAACAGAAACCAAGTCATTGAGACCCTTTACCTGTATCTTTTCGTGAGTCATCAGGTCTTCGCAAGACATAGATACGTTGCCTTCATAGTTACGACCTTCAGATGTGCGTAGCATGACAGCGATTTTGAAGATTGACATTTGTGACACATCAATGCTGTTCGATTCTATCCTGCTATTCGAGTCATCAGCAAAAAAGACTTCAACCTGATCCATGAGAGGCTTTTCCTGTGCCTTGAGCACTTCGATATAGGCAGCATCCTTATCGTGAATAAGGTTGACGGGATAAACCATCGTTTCTTCCGCATCAGCCGACAAAGAAAGTTGCACTTCATAACGTCCTGGAGTCATGCTGCTTGGCAAAGAAAGAACGATGGGAATCTCAGCTTCGGTAAAGCCCTCTATCTCGGTCAACTCATCCACACGAGTATTGAGCACTACCGCCTTCCTATCGTCGAGCAACCGCACCCTCAGATAACAGTCGCGAGGCACACCATTCAGGTTTTTCAATGTGAAAAAGGTCAATACCTTTCCACCCTGCTCTGCTTGACCTGAGAGCCTGGGCTGCGACATCAACTGAAAAACAACATCAGTAGAACATATTTCAGAGATGCGACCTCGTCCATCAGATAGTTCCACCTCTATGATGGGAGCCTTCTTCATCGCGAAGAATTCATCCCACGAACCATCCTCTCGTTGAGCTACACATACAGGGACCAACCGATAATAACCATTTTCCAAACCTGTAAGTTTCATTTTTACAGACTGAACTTGATTGACAAGATAATCGCTTCCCATAAACCCTGCATCGCTTCCACCATAGAGTCGTTGAGTAAAACCGCCTATAGCGTGATCGTCGGTATAAGCCACCTGTCGGCATGTACCCTCAGCATCATAAACAGCTATGCCCACATCACCCTTGAAAGGCTTACCCTTATTGACAAAAGAGTTCATATCGATGGTCAACGACTGAGAAGCAAGGAAGCTTTTATCTTCTGCATCTTTTAGAAGAACAGCCCCACCCTCATTAAACATCAACTGAGGAGATGACTCCAAAAGTCCACGCTCTATTACGGGATATTTGCCATTATTGGGATGTGCCAAGATGGCCATAATAGCACGATTGAAGGCCAAGGGCTTGCCTTGGAACTCGCTTCCCGTCTGTGAGAGGCTAAGATTGGTGAGCGAATAGTAGGCATCGCCCTGTCCATCCCATCCAAAATTCATGTGGAAAAGACCATTCTCATCAAACCCATCAGTTACCCAAGCATGACCTGAAGCATTACCTGCAGGACGACCTTCCAGATAAACAGGACAACCATTAAGTAATTCCTGCCGCAAGATCTGCGCAAAACGAGTCGGACCTTCGACAGCCTTGGTGACATAAGCCGCAGTATAGTCGAAATTTTTCTGAAGAGCCTGATACGCAAAAATACCTTGTGTACCACTTGAAGCTGGGGTGTACTGCATGAAGGAAGCTACCCCCACATCGTTCATCAATAAGGCTACTGCATCCTCTTGCTCCTTTGTCGCAGATACAGGATAATTATAATCGGGCAGCATATTCGCCCAATCGTAGTGCGACTGACTAAAGTCTGCACTCTTCATCGTATTATAATAGGTGACGCGATATTCATTTTTACCACTCCCCTGAGCAGGCCATTGATAGTAATACATCATCTGGGCCACCGCTGTTGCCACACACCCACTATAGGGATAACCCGTCTGGGCATTAAACGGATGCGACTGTCCCCACTTGCTTTTCAACAAGGGAGATACGGTCTTCGCGAACAACCCCGAACGGGCTTTTCTCTGCACCATCACCCGCCCTTCTTTCAGCACATCATACGTTTGGCGATAAGCCTCCAGGAGTAGCTTTACACCAGGATTAGCCTGTAGTGTATCGAGGGTTCCTTCGGTGCTATAGGCCAACACATCGCCCATATCATCGTCACCAGCAACAACGACAAAACCTTTGCCCTGTGCATCGTTATAAATATAATAAGGTGCCAAGGCTGCAGGGCGAAGTCCCTTTGCCCGCGCTTGAGCCTTCACGTCGCGAGACAGGGTGATGTACTTCTTGGCTATCTCTACAGCTTGTTTCGGATAGACATCTTTGCCATAAGCAGCTTGGCAGACGGCTACTAACATCCACACGACCAGCGAGCATATCACTGTCAGGGAGCAGCCATCAGCCAAGGAGTGGTGTTTATTCAACATATTTCTATTACGTATTCTTCGAATTATAGGAAAGCAATGGTCAGACCAGCCATCACGATGCTGACCATTGACATGAGTTTGATAAGAATGTTGAGCGACGGACCGGAAGTGTCCTTGAACGGGTCGCCTACGGTATCGCCCACAATAGTCGCCTTGTGGTTCTCGCTGCCCTTTCCTTCAAAGCTTCCCTCTTCTATCATCTTCTTGGCATTGTCCCATGCGCCTCCCGAATTGGACATGAACACAGCAAGGGTAAAGCCTGCTGCCAGACCGCCGGTGAGAAGTCCGAGGACTCCAGCCACACCCAACACAAGACCCACAACGATAGGAATAATGATGGCGAGCAAAGAAGGGATGATCATCTCGCGTTGTGCGCTACGGGTACTTATCTCCACACATCGACCATAGTCAGGCGTAGCTTTGCCTTCGAGTATTCCCTTGATCTCACGGAACTGCCGGCGAACCTCCTGAACCATCGATTCTGCAGCACGGCCTACTGCTCCCATGGTCAAGCCACAGAACAGGAATGCTGCCATGGCTCCGAGGAATGCTCCAACTAAGACCTTAGGGTTGATGAGGTTTACCTGGAAGAAGTTGATGAAATCTATTGTTGTTGCATTCGAAGGATCGAAGACATTGCCAGCTGCGTCTACATACTGTTTTCCGTTCTCTACGGCACGTATCATGGCTATCTTGATCTCCTCGATGTAGGATGCAAGAAGGGCAAGAGCCGTCAGAGCTGCCGAACCGATGGCAAAGCCCTTGCCTGTGGCAGCTGTCGTATTGCCCAGGGCATCGAGCGCATCAGTACGCTCACGAACCTCCTTGCCCAATCCGCTCATCTCAGCATTTCCGCCAGCATTGTCGGCTATAGGTCCATAGGCGTCTGTGGCAAGCGTAATGCCGAGAGTCGACAGCATGCCCACTGCCGCGATGCCGATGCCATAAAGGCCGGTGCTGATAGATTTGGCCGACAGCGACATATCGAAGCCATTGGCACAAAGATAACTCAGCATGATGGCTACAGAGATGGTGACAACGGGAATCATGGTGGAAATCATTCCCGTGCCTATACCTTTTATAATAACTGTGGCAGGGCCTGTCTGCGATGCCTCGGCTATCTTCTGTGTTGGCTTATAACTCTGAGAGGTGTAATATTCTGTTGCCTGTCCGATGATGACTCCAGCCACAAGACCGCTGATGACCGAGAAAGAAAGGCCGAGCCAGTTCTCTATGCCCAACAGATAGAGAATGGCGAATGTGGCAACGGCTATAAGTGCCGCGCTGACATTGGTGCCAAGTCCCAACGAGTGGAGAAGCTCTTTCATGGAAGCGCCTTCCTTGGTACGAACCAAGAAGATACCGATGAGAGACAGGAAGATGCCGATGGCTGCGATAACCATAGGTGCGATGACGGCACGCAGCTGCATATCGCCATTCATGGCAAAAGCCGTGGCTCCCAAGGCGGCTGTCGACAATATCGAACCGCAATAGCTCTCGTAGAGGTCGGCTCCCATTCCTGCCACATCGCCCACATTGTCGCCCACATTGTCGGCTATGGTAGCAGGATTGCGAGGATCGTCTTCAGGAATATTCGCCTCTACCTTGCCCACGAGGTCGGCTCCCACATCGGCAGCCTTGGTATAAATTCCTCCTCCCACACGGGCAAAGAGTGCCTGGGTGGAAGCACCCATGCCAAAGGTCAGCATGGTGGTGGTAATGGTGACAAGGGCTGTGGCCTCTCCTTCGTACACCGCATTAAGAACAATAAACCAGATGGCAATATCGAGCAAACCGAGTCCCACCACCACGAGTCCCATCACGGCACCGCTCCGGAAGGCTATCTTCAGACCTTTGTCCAGTCCGGTGCGTGCACCATGGGCTGTACGGGCAGAAGCATAAGTAGCGGTCTTCATGCCAAAGAATCCTGCCAAACCAGAGAAGAGTCCGCCGGTGAGGAAGGCAAAGGGCACCCATGGATTCTGCACCTTCAGCACATAAGCCATGAAGGCGAAAACAATGGCGAGAACGACGAAGACGGCCGTCACCACCTTGTACTGCTGCTTGAGATAAGCCATGGCGCCCTTTCTTACATGCTCTGCGATTTCTTTCATTCTGTCTGTACCTTCATCCTCCTTCATCATGGTGCGGAAGAAGAACCATGCCATTCCCAATGCCACAACGCTGGCTATTGGAATGAGCCAAAATACTAATGGAATGCTGTTCATAATGCTATATTTATTGGTTAGTAATAATTCCATTTGCTCGTTGGTGTATAACGATGGTGCAAATATAAGAAAATTATTAATACGAAAGAGGAAAAACTGAATATTTATTTTATGACACTTAATGACACACTTAGATAAACAAAGAAAATCCTAACTACTTAGCAAGCAGTTAGGATTCTGTATGGTGCGCCTGATAGGACTCGAACCTACACGGCCTGAACCACTAGATCCTAAGTCTAGCGCGTCTACCAATTTCGCCACAAGCGCATTTACGAGTGCAAAGATACAACATTTTTCTGAATAAAAAGAAGAAATATGCAAAAAAAAGCGGATTCCCTTGTTTTTTACGAGAAATAATGGTACTTTTGCAGGCAAACTAAAAGTAATCATGATGAAAAAAATGAATTTGTTATTGATGGCAACCATGCTGAGTGCTGTTGCCTTCGCAGGAAATGGAAAAACTTCTACCACGCTCCCTATTGAAGGAGAGGTGATGAAGGCATCACATCCTATGATTCAATACATGGGACGTGTAAGCTTCGGCAAGAATCCGGATGTGGCTAGCTTTAATTATCCAGGTACAACCATAGAAGCCTCTTTTCAAGGGTCTTCCCTGAAGATGATGTGCCGTCCGATGACGGGATATTTTATGGCACAAGTTGATGACTGTGAACCTTTTAAGGTAGGATTCAATGCAGATCGTGATTCTGTGGTTACACTGGCTGCTGCCTTGCCTAAGGGGGTGCATCATGTGAAGGTGATGTATGTGATAGAGGGATTGAATCGCACTCCTGAGTTTCGGGGATTCGTGCTGGATAAGGGCAGTAAGCTCGTTGAGGCTCCTGCTTTATCTGATAGAAAGATTGAGTTCATCGGTAATTCCATCACTTGCGGATATGGTGTAGAGAGCATTGAGATGAGCGATCCTTTTGAGGATGAGACGGAGAACCATTGGCTGACTTATGCCAATATCGTGAGTGATAGCTTGAAGGCACAGCATACTTCGATTTCCCGCAGTGGAATCGGTGTGTATCGCAACTATGATGGTCCTAAGACGGGTTCTGCGGAGAATATGCCTTGGCAGTATGAATATACCTTATTTAATAAGCACGATGAGAAATGGGATTTTGCCAAGTATCAGCCACAGCTGGTTTGCATCAACCTGGGTACCAATGACCTTTCAACGGAAAATTATGATATTCAGCTCTATGAGAAAAATTACCGCATGTTCCTCACTACCGTGAGAAGCAAATATCCTGATGCCAAGATTGTGCTCCTGACAGGACCTATGCTCGGGGAGAAGGAGAGTAGCGAGCAGAGAGCGGTGCTTGACAGAATCTGCGCTGATGCTAACAAGGGCGGTTTTACCTTGGCGAATAAGACGGTGGTGGATAAAAAAGGCAAGGTAAAGAAGGCGAAGAAGCAGGGGGATAAGGAGATTTACCGCTTCGACTTCTCTTTCCAGAAAGGCGACTTGGGATATGGTGCCAGCTGGCATCCTAGCAAGTTGCAGCATCAGAAAATGGCAAAGGAATTGTTGCCGTTCCTGAAGAACTTGATGAACTGGTAAGAAGAAAATAACAGATAAAATAAAAATATAGTAACAATGAACGCAAAGAATCTATTATTGTTGGCATCTCTTGCATTTGTGATGCCCCTTGCCGCGCAGACTCCTCAGGAGGATTTCAAGCGCGACATTACCCTTTCGGGTAGCAACTATGTGGCTTATCGTGGACCTCAGAAGCAGTTGACTCCTGCTCCTAAGGGATACAAGCCTTTCTATCTGAGTCACTATGGCCGTCATGGCTCTCGATTCATGATTGGCAAGAAGGCGTATGATGTGCCTTATTTCTCTCTGCTCAAGGCGAAGCAGGAGGGGAAACTGACTGCCAAGGGCGAGGAAACCCTGGCTAAGGTGAAGCTGATTCGTGAGGAGGCGAAGGGGCGTGATGGCGAACTGACTCCGCTCGGCGCCCTGCAGCATCAGGGCATTACCCGAAGAATGATGGAGAGATTTCCTGAGATCTTTGCCGGTAATACGAATATCGAGGCTCGAAGCACTTTGGTTATCCGATGCATCCTCTCTATGGAGAATGGTTTGCAGCAGATGCTTCGCATGAATCCTAAACTTCATGTCTTCCACGATGCCAGCGAGCATGATATGTATTATATGAACCAGGGCGACAGATACCTGGATAGCTTGAAGAATAGCGTGGGCATCAGGGTGGCGCTGCAGGAGTTTGCCCAGAAGCACGTTAACTGCAGCCGCCTGATGAAGGAACTTTTCAACGACCCTGTCTGGGTGAAGCAGAATATCAACCAGAGCGACTTGAACAGAAAACTCTATGAGATGGCGAGCTCTATCCAGGGCACGGAATTGAGGGGCAAGGTTTCGCTCTACGATCTCTTTACCGAGGAAGAACTGTATCAGAACTGGCTGAATGCCAACATCTGGTGGCAGATGGCTTATGGCAATTCGCCTTTTACGGGCAATGTGCAGCCGTTCTCTCAGCGCAATCTCTTGATGGATATTATCCAGAAGGCGGATAGCTGCATTGCTTTGCCGCATCCGGGTGCTACCCTGAGATATGGCCATGATACGATGGTTACTCCGCTCACCTGTTTGCTGAATTTGAACGGGTATGGCGAGGAGATTAAGGACCCGGAGAAGATTGCTTCTCAATGGTGGGATTATAAGATTACGCCGATGGCTACGAATCTGCAGTTTGTTTTTTATAGAAACAAGGCGAATGATGTGCTGGTGAAGGTGCTGCTCTGCGAGGATGAGGCTACGCTTCCTATCAAGAGCGACATGGCGCCTTATTACCACTGGAAGGATTTCAAGGAGTATTGCTTGAAGAAGCTGGAGGGGTATAAGAAATAAAAAAAGAAAAATGAAGGCTGCGGAAACCCGCTAGGCGTCCCGGCGGATTTGCAATCCGCCGTCAAAAAATGTTCGACCTATTAAAACCGGGGGATTTGTAATCATAAGTGGTTAATAGATTTTTTAACATCTATAACCACTTAATAATCAGTTATTTATTTGCGTATTTCAATTATTTTTTGTACCTTTGTAGGCAGATAGAAACAATAGAAAACAGCAAATATGAGCAAAATAAAGGTACATGCATGGGATATTCTTAGAATGATTCCAGATGAAGAAATCGCAAAAATAGCAAAAGACACGAAGGTGGATTATTGCGCCAAGGTATTAACCGGTGAGCGCCTTTTCTACCTTCTTGTCTTTGCCTTCTTATCTGCCGACCATGTTAGTCAAAGAAGACTTGAGTCAATCTTCAATAATCCTACGTATAAAACTTTGTTCAATGTAGCATTGGATGCTACCGTAACACACGGATCCATATCTACCCGTTTGGCTAATGTAAATCTCGACTTCTTTGAGAAGGCTTTTGATTTATTATATAACCGTCTGTCTCAGCTATATACAGAAAAAGAATTGCAGGCCAAAAACATAGTTCGCATAGATAGTTCCATGGTGGCAGAAACCTGTAACAAGCTGAAGAAAGGATTTACTGTTGGTAAAAAAGCATCAAATAAAGCAGAACGCAAACAAATAAAGTATACGGTAGCTTATGATGGCTTTTCTGCTAAACTTGCTGAAGTATTTTCTAAACCAGAATATCTTAGCGAAGACATAGCTATGCCGGCTGTTGTGCAAGAACTGATTAAGTATGACCCAGAACATAACAATCTATACGTTCTTGACAGGGGATTCTGTGCTCTTAAGAATTATGAATTGGTAGAAGATGCAAAGGCTAAGTTTGTAGGACGCATTAAGACTAACCGCAAAATGCAGGTTATAGAAAGTCTTATGACAGAAAACACCAACACTGATTTAGGAAAATTGGAGTTGGTGAATGACCTTGTTGTGTTCCTATATGACAGAGAAAAAAAAGATTTTTCAAATACAAAGTATAGAGTGATAAAGGCTAAATTCAAAACGCCTCGTGATACTACTCGTCCAAATAATAAGGGTAAGGTAAAGCGTGTAGAAAATGAAGTGTTTTTTATAACTAACGACTTTGATATGACTCCACAAGAAATTGCGTTCTGTTATAAAAAGCGCTGGGACATAGAGGTTTACTTTAAGTTTTTAAAGCAGAATTTGAATTTTTCTCATTTTCTGTCTACTAATGAGAATGGCATAAAAGTCATTCTCTACATGACTATTATTACCTCTATGCTGGTTATGATATACAAAAAGGAAAATGAGCTCGGTTTTTCTATTGCGAAATTTAACTTTTACCTTGAAATGCAAGAATGGGTTGGGGCGTTGTTAGTGGTTATTAATGGTGGGGATTTGAGTAAGACTCCATTCAGGCATGTTACTATAAGAAGTAGGATTCCTTAAAAAAGGAAATCCTACTTTATAGAGCAACATGCCTAAAATAATCTTTCAACCACTTATGATTGCAAATCCCCAGAGCATAAAGAGGTTAGGACATTTTTTGACGGCGGATAACATATCCGCCGGGACGCCTAACGGGGGACGGGCATATCCAGCGCTATGGACAGCCTGGTTGCTGGGGATTGCAAATCCCCAGAGCATAAAGAGGTTAGGACATTTTTTGACGGCGGATTGCAAATCCGCCAGAACGCCTAACGGAGGACGGGCATATCCGGCGCTATGGATTCTCCGCAAGGCATCCCTACGGAGAACAGGCATATCCGGCACTACTAGTAGTACCTGTTATACATCTCTGCACGTACACCAGCTATCTCTGTACCACTATAAGCGCGCATTTGTAACCAACTAGTATATCTATTATACTGAATATACATCCCATCAGTAGAGAAGGATGTGCGTCCTGCTGCTTGGCCCTGAATCACCCAAAACTCACCAGAGCCACCATCTCCGCTTGTCCAATACCTATCCGCTCTTTGTGTTGGTTCACCGTAGATTGGATTATAACCAGGACTATACCTAGATTCCATCAGAGTCAATAAACCAAGCGCTCTTTGCAACATATTTGCATCCCAAAAACAGTAAGGAAGTCCCCATCTTCCTTTTCCCAAGTAAGGATGGTTTTCATCTACTTCATTATATTCAGCTGCCAATTGCCTTGCTACATACTGATTATAACTGCCAATATCTTTTCGAGACATTAATACATAAATACTACTATTATAATTACCATAGACATCCCTATCGTATATATAGTTCGGTGGAAACATAGTGCCTTTCCAAATAGTATACCATGTATTATCATCGGTTCCTGGATGATATTTTATTACCTCCCCTTGACGATAAGGATCAGATGGCATCCTCATTGGGGTACTGCCCTTTACCTGCATCTGCACCACAAACTCTGTAGAGTTTTGCTTGGCTTTGGCAGGATTTCCATAATTATTCAAGACAGGAGATCTGAAACCTTCGGAAGTTTTCGTTACGGATAAATCGTAATAAGGGGTATTCTGTGTTCGCCCTATCTCTTCAAAAGAACCATCTGCGTTTTTATACGCAAAGCGGAGTTTTATAGAATTTACAGTTGCAGGACAGCTGAAATCCACTGTGAACGGATCACCGTTAGCACTGATATTATGCGAAGTATACGGTTGCCCATTAGGACCATTTATACCCTTGAAAAAAGTAATCTCCGCTGATATTATACCTGACAAACTGATGCTATAGGTATAGGTATTACCAGCCTCCCATTTGTTTTTTGCTTGTTCAGCAGCCGTAGCATCTTGCAGGGCGCCTGTCAGCGTAACCTTCGAACCCTTTTCGTCTTCCACAACCACCTCTGCCATTGCATCATCAGGCAGCGTTTGCGGCATCATGAAGAAGGTCTGGTTTTCATTTGTAATGGCATTATCCGTATCATTTTCCTTCACTTCTTTATCGGTTGCCTGAGTGAAGTTTACTGTCTCGTTTGCTAAATTCGACCAGGCTAACTGAGCCGCACCGTTATTACCGGCAATTACGGCTAAATCACCTTTATATTTCACGCCTTTTAATGCAACAGAGGTTACCTTGGTACCGGTAGGCAAATCGCCCACTACGAACTTTACGGCAGCAAGCGAATGCTTGAAATCTAAGGATGTTGCTTTGCCATCTGCCGGTTCTGACGCATTCTTATTGACTGCAAACATCAGGTCTTCCTGCTTAGATACATCTGTGGGTACAGTATATGAAATGGAAGAGAAATCATCCTGGTTTAATGTCATGCCGGCAGGGATGCCGTTTGTGCCTTCTGCAGAGTTGTATGGATACCAGGCATAGAAGTCGAGAGGCTTTCCGTTGAGCCAAAAATAATCTGTTTGCGGCTTCCATGAATCACCAGACTTCTTGATTTCTACATGATCCATATATTTCTGGCTGCCCAGGAATGCTGTGACTCCAAATGAACTCATGCCATCTGCATTTGTTATCTGCGTGCCACGGGTGAAGGTAGGGTTATCGGTAGGGAAACCTTCTGTTACCTCGCTAGTGAGATAAACTGTTTTTCCATTGAGTTTTCCCTCCATTTCCACGGGTTCACCCATCTGTTGTGCCTGAGGTGACATCCATGCGCTTCTTGATCCATTGATGTCACTCCATCCACCGTTTGCTTTCGCATTGACGCTGAAAGTCACGAGTCGGTTGCCCTTGCCGTCGGCATAATTGTCGTCGTTGCAAGCGCAGAGTGTCGCCAAAGCTATGAGCGACAAGCCTATCAGTTTATTTTTATTGCTCATATCGTATTTTTCTTTTAATTATCTTTTGATAGATTGGCTTGCTGCAGTGATTCGCTTTCTGAACATGACGTAAAGGATGCGAGTACACTGAGTGCCAACAAACTGCTTTTATAAGTTTTCTTCATCATAATGGTTTCTTTTTATTCTTTTTCTTACGCCATTTTTTGGAGTTAAAGGAATTGGAGAATTCCGAAGCTCAACATCACGTGAGAGAGAATCTCCAATTCCTTGAATTTGAGATTTTATTGTGAATGTAATGTAGGAGGATTACTTCTTCTTGGCAGGTGAATTATTTTCTGGCTTAATTGTGCCAGTTGCCATATCAATTTCACCAACTTTAGGTGTTGACCAAGATTTTACAGTTACCGTGAACTTGATAACATCACCGAAGATATTCTCACCCTTATTTGGGCCATCTACACCAGGTTTTACAATAGGATTCTTAGGATCCTCTTCAGGATCAACTGGATCGACCTTACCACAACCTGTTGACATATCGAGAGTGTAGATATATTTATTACCAATTTCCCACTGATTATTTGGAACTGCTACAGCAACCCATCCGTAGGAATTCTCACCCTGAGCAGCTGCAGGATACATATAACCAGTACCCTTTACTGCCTTAACGTTGAGCAACAATGAGATATAAGTACCACCATTATAAGGAGCATCATCTGTAACCTTTTTACCATCCCATGGAGTAAATGACTGCGGAATAATCATTGCACCACCATCAGCACCTGTTAAAACAGCCTCACTTACACCGTCAGTTTTACCATCGAGCACAATTGGCTGAGGGAAAGTATATGTATAGGTTACCTTTTGTCCTGCATCCAAATTCCAAGAAGCTTTATTATCTGTTGTTGTATAAGTAAGAGTTCCCTTATTCTTTCCAACATTATAGATACGGATACCCTTGATACGGTAAACAATATGTTCGTTATTACTCTTAACCTTAACCTGAATCTGTGAAAGCATATGATTCAATGTCAATCCAACACCATTTGTATTATGATTAGCTGAAGTTGCATCAACAGCACCGATAATCAAGTCCTTTTGCTCAGTAATTGTAGTAGCAGGTGTCAAATCAGTACATGTCACTTTGTCTTTTGTGATAGCAGGAGCTACTGGCCACTCTTCCTTTGCAGGTGAAATGGCAACAAACTTGTAGGTTCTACCTTCCTGCCAGTACTGTGGGGATTCAGGAATAAAAGTGTTTACACCATTAGGCTCTTTCGTAAACTTCTGATCCTCGAAATAATCTTTACCATCACTCTGATAGAAAGCACTAACCCACATCGCCTGGAGATTATCGCTAGTCAACTCAGCACCGCGGCTGTTCAAACCTACACTGGTACGGAAGGTGATGGTAGAGCTCTTCGCAACATCTGTGGTCTCCTCTGAAGAGCAAGAAGAGAGGGCGATGGCAGCAGCTGCCATCATGTAAAACGCTTTTTTCATAATTGATACTTTTAAAAAATTAATACTATGTTTTTTATATCTTATTAATGATAGATAATATCTTTTTCTATTCTACATTTTGATATCTATGTATATCTCATTCCATTTGCTTACGCTCGGCTGAAGACCACCATCGGTGCCGGGGGCTGGCTTAGGCAATGGAAGCTGTTCCAACTCTATCTTGATGTGGGTATCGTCTTCCTGATTCTTATCATGCACCTGATCGGTGACATCCTTCTCGTAATACCAGTTGGTGCCGTCGGTGAGCTGAGCATAGACCATCAGGATGTGCTTGTTGGTCTGTACCGGACAGTGACCGAAGAGGGTGAGACTGCCTTTTACCATCTTATTGGCAGCATCGGCTTCGGCTACAAACGGCATGGTTACCTTCTCTTCCGAAAGCTGGTCGAGACCGGCGAGCCATCCGCCTGCCATTCCCGATACGCTGGCACTCATCGCCTTCACTCCGTTGATGTTCTCCACGTTCTTGATTTCCACCGTACACTGCTTGACTCTCGGCTCCGGCTTCATCTTGATGACGGTCTTCTCTCCGGCTGGCTTCACTACGGTGCGGTCGGCATGACTGCTCCAGAGCATTTCAGGCTGCTGCATCATTCTTTCCTTCTCGGTGCCTCGTCCCATCGGTGCGGCTCCTGCCATGGTGGCGAGGAGTCCCTGAAGGACTCGGGTTTCGGCTGACGTTACCTGGAAGGTTTCAAAGCGCTCCTTGCCGAGGATGCGGTGGGTTTCCTTGTCGCTGTTTACGCAGATTGCCTTGTAGGTGCCTGCTGCCACTGAGATGTTTCCGCCGTTCTTGTCGGTGAACTCGTATCTGATGGGATCGCCTCCCTCCTCGGGATAGAGATAGAGGCTCATGGTGGCTGGATTGGCATCGGGATCGGCGCTCCAGTCGAACATCACTTCCACGTTCTGCCGGTGGGGATGGTCGTAGCAGAGGTCCTTGTGCTCGCAGGATGAGAGCAGTTCTGCCATCATCAGCAAGAAGGCTGCGCAGACGATTACGCGGAAGAATAGGATCATTGATTGTCTTAACTCTGTCATTCTAGTCATTTCTTACCTCCTTTCTTGCTATTGGTGTTTCCGTTGCCGAGGAGCCATACCAGTGATACTTCGCCGCGGGTAGGTCCTATCCAGGTGCGGTTTCGGGTTGCCTCATATACGTAGCATCCGTCTTTCGGCTCATAGGTCTTGTAGTGGGACTTGATGTATCCCACGCCCAGTCCGAAGTCGAGGTTCAGGCGTCTTCCTATCGGCAGTGAATATCCGTACTCCATTCCTGCTCCGTAGGTTTTCTTGCTCTGGTGACCGGTGCCGCCGTTTTCGATATCATAGGTGAGGAACTGTCCGTAGAGGGAGATGTGATGTCCCTGCATCGGCTTTTCCTTTGCCTTTCTGCCGAAATACTTTCTGATTTCCATTTCTCCACCGTAGATTCTCCAGTATTTGTGGCTGGCATCCTTGCTCCACCAGGCGAGCATACCGCTGGCACCGAGGGTCCATCCCCTGCCGATGCTGGTCTCGATGCCGATGTTAGGCACCAGGAGGACATCATAGAGCAGGTTGGTTTTCAGGGCATAATATCTGTTGCCCAGAACCGTTTCTGCCGTTGTCCCGTCAAAGAATCCCTCCTGTCCCGAACCAGATGTTCCGATATTGGAATGATAGAGGGAATCAGTCTCACTTCCCTGCCTGTGGGTAAGCGAAGAGAGAGAATCTACTTCGCTACCCTGCTGAGAAGCAAGTGACGAGAGAGTATCTGAAGGATTTACAGCAGACTGATCAGTCGGCTGGATATGTCTGATTTCACAAACTACGACGGTACCGGAACGGAGCGTTTCGAAATGATTGGCGAGCATATAGTTCCATGCCTTACCGCCATTGAGGTTTTGCAGTCGCCGCTTTCTTCCGTCCACCACCTTACCGTTTTTCACGATCCATACAGGCGTGTTTTCAATAATGTTCAGCGCCTTGTCTTTCCAGGGTACGTTTTCCTTGGCAAGCTCCTGTGCCAGTCCTTGCCAGTCTTCACCGAGCGAAGAGAGGACGAAGATACTGTCGGGCAGGATGAGTTTTTCCCTAAGATAATCACGCAATCTTTCTCCACGTCGCCTAGCCAGCCTTTTGTTGAGCGTGGTCGCTCCTTCAGGCGAAGCACCCGAAAGGATCTTGATACGTTGCAACACTATGTTCGGGTTGCCCTCCATACCTCTAATCCCTTCTTTGAGCCTTTCCAGGCTGGCAGCATTGTTCATATAGGAAAGATCTAATAATGAATAGCCCGGCCGGTAATAAACCGTTGTCCGGAGGCTGTCGCCTACCGTGCCGGCGTATGCATTTGCCATAATTGTAGTGGGCAATAGCATCACCATTACAATTTTCTTCACCATATTTTATTATTAATCTAATTGTTTATCTACTTTGAGTTCATCACCTGTCTTCTTTTATAAAAAGATAGACTTGGGTTTTATACAGTTTCATTATTAAGGGTTCCAATCATCATTTACTATAGCTATGTCATTTTGAGTTGGTTCTACCTTATGTCTTCTAATCGTACAAACCGATACAGTTGTACTTTAACTGTAGCAAAAAGCCTTGTTAACTGCGATACAGTTGTACTTTAACTGTATCAGATGACTGAAATAAATCCTAAAAAAGTCTTTTTTGTGTTGTTTGTTAAAACTAAAATTGCACAAATATACCCTTTTTGGCTATAAAATAAGAATTATTGACTATAAAGTGTTAATTAAGTGTTAAATAGAGATTGAAAATATTGTAAATTGAAGATATTATACTATCTTTGCAGCGCAAAAGTTAAAGTACAACTATTGCACAAAATCACGTTTTTTATATCCCATTTCTACCTTTTGTTTGGTTATTCTAGAAAAAAGCGATACCTTTGTAACGAAGATAACTCTAAATTTTAATTTTTAATCAGAAAGCAATATGATGAAGATTTCATTCTTAAACCGAATCAAGAAATTCGCAGCAGACGCACGTAAGAAATCAAAAGGTATTACATTAGGAGAGTTTACCCGAAGCTATGCGGATGAAAGACACAAGGAAGGAGAGAAAATGTATGAAGGAAGATGCGGCAGCATTCTGAGCA
>OGKS01000700.1_pt1 | contig 17920 bp, 13 predicted proteins | sample 1572491 | NCBI WGS metagenome assembly OGKS01 (sample SAMEA2582153, study PRJEB24529) | metagenome | biome: Human gut stool | place: China | collected 2011
GCATCGTACAACGGTCTCAAATATGGGTCAATCTTGCTCTGCAGATCTCCCGGCAAAAAACCAAGCTTTTCTCCTGCTTCAATTGCCGGACGGGTCAGAATAATCCGTCCGACTTCATTATTTTTAAATGCAGTAATTGCCATTGCCATGGCAAGATAAGTCTTTCCGGTTCCGCCTGGTCCTGTAATAAATAAGTTTTTGTCACTATTGAATAATAAGTCTTTTATCTTTTCGTAATCAGTTACTGGTTTCATTTTTTATATCCTTTCTGAAATACCCATAGTACTTCAGCTTAAATATGGACGAGGATGAAACAAGGGAATCCGCAACGAATGGTATTGACAGTTCAATTATTTCATAACCAAAGAGCACATATTTAACATGAAACCACTAATCAGAAAATGAAAGGAGAGGTGCTTTATGTCAGTTATTTTGATGACAATTCAGATTCCGGGACAGGTTGTAATGCTTATAGGGCTTGCGTTCCTTGGAATCGCAGCATTTTTGAAAAGAAACTAAGAAATGAGACTGCGTTTGCGTGGTCTCTTTTCTTTGTGCCCAAAAACCAAATTAAGATAAATCATAAATACCATATTTAGTACGAAACCACTAATCATATATGTATGAAAGGAGCTTACATATGGATAACAGCAGTAGCAGTAGTAAATTTGATGCATCTGAATTTTTGAATGATGTATTCGGATCTCTTCATTTATTACAGGATGAAGAAGGAACAATTTGGTTCATTGGACGAGAAGTTGCAGACAAACTTGGGTATGATAATTCAAGTGCCAAAGGACATGCAATCACGAGATTTGTTCGAAAAGAAGACCGCAAAGCCTTGAAATATAAGGATTTGTCTGCTGCGGACAAACCTATTTTATGGACAAATCCAAATGATTTCAAAGATAAATGGATCATCAATGAGTGCGGTTTCTATGATCTGTTAATGCATTCTGAGGCAAAATTCGCATCTGATTTCCAGCACTGGGTAACGCATGAGGTATTACCATCTGTTCGTAAACATGGTGGTTATATCATGGGACAGGAGCATCTGGAAGAGAAAGAAAGACGTCAGTTTAACAAACAGATCGGTGACCTTGCAGAAGAAGTTTACCGGCTGAGGACTAAGCTTCGAAAAAAGAATGAGAAGATGAGAGAGTTAAAACGGTCTGCAGAAATCAACCGGTTATGCCGCAGCAAGTACAAAGAAGCACTGGATGACATCGATCGGATGACAAAACTGTTTGAGATCGAAGATAAGTACAACGAACATTTGAGACAGCGTGATGTTGACAGAGACGTCGACCTAGAAATGATGCGTGATCAGCTGCATGCACTTCGTGTCCTGGTAATTGCGCACGGAGCTTCAGATCTGATTGAAGCGGCGATCCGTGACGGACACGCAAATGACGTAAACTTAATGGCGAATGCTGTAAAGGTAGGTTCGTCTGATTTGAAATCCAGTCATGGAACAAATTGTTTTCTGATGTAAGGAAAAAGAAATTGAGGTCACATTTTGTGATCTCTTTTCTTATGCTCAACTTTTTGAAATTCGCAAAGCCTATGTTCTTGTTTATAGTTTTGTATTCTTGTTTGCGGATGATAAATTTGGATATAAAAATGAAGTCCAAGCGGAAAGAATAGTAATAGTTATATATTATCAGTGCGTCGCATAATAATAATTATACGACGTACCGCAGATAAAAACGAAAGTAGTGCAAGTTGAATTTCGCAAAAAGAGCCTGCAATAAAGCAAGCTCAATTCGTTTTAATTATGTGTCTGCCGGAACTGGGATACCTGTAAGTGTGTACCTTTGTTTACAACGATAACACCAACACAATCCATCCTTAAAAGGAACCATGTCAACGTCGTTACCGCAGCTACACAGGTAAGTTGCTGGTTCGACGACAGTGATACTTTGAATAATAACACCAGCATCGTCAAACTCCTCTGGATGTGAAATACAATATTCATAATTTTGTTTCCAGCTTTCGTAGGAGCTGTCGTTTGTGTCGACAGTTCCGTCTTCAAAACACGGGAAACTATAACCAAGAATATCTGCGTTATCACTTCGTTTGTTTGTTTTCTGATTATGTATCCAGAATTCTCTGAAGTATTTCGGAACTTCTCGTTCTTTTCTGGGACTGATTACTTTTACGAGCTTATTCATACTAATACCTTTCCTTTCTCTGAATGTTTTGCCATAATTCGTTTCCTCCTTGAATTGTATATAAATTGTTTCGTATTAAATATGGTTCGAGAGAGACGAAACAAAAAAAAAGAACCACCTACCGCAACAGGCAAGTGGTTATGAGATTTGTTCAAATCAGATTTCTTATTTTGTGTACGTTAACAGAATGATTGATTCCTCGTCAATGGAATGGATTTCATCGCCTTCGTACATAATCTGGAAACGTTCTTTAGAAACATGATCAAGACCAAACCCAGAATCAACAATCTTAAAATCCGTCACATTCCCGGATCCGTCATAAACGCAATCATATACTGTGATACTATGATCTGCAGTCAAATTCTTGGTTTTATAGGTCCTGGTTGCTAAATCATCGGCTGTCATTGCAACGGAATCCACACTGACGATTGCAGCTGTTTTTGGATCCGAAATGAGATCTGCCAGTTCGTCTACAGAAAGCATATTCTGGCTGTTGTATACCGTTACCTGGATAAAACCTTCTGGATCTAAAATATCAGCAATCTGAACGAGGTCGCTTGTCTGAGTTGCTCCCATAGTTTCCGGAAACGTATCTTTTACACATAAATCGTTATCCATAGCAATTTTTACAACGTCATTTTCCGTGTATAATGTAGAGTCCGTTATGATATTGATCGCATTCGCAATTGAGGTCAGTCCACAGGTTCCAAGTGCGTAATAATCATTTTGACCCTGACGATAGAATGCATTTGGAAGGTAAGCGTCGTTTTCAATATACGGATGATTCAGATTATAATACCAGACGTATGCTCTATTCTTGAGATTTGGAAACGCAATATTCACGATGACCAAAACAACTGCTAAAATTACGATTACAACAGCAAAATTCATCAACTCTTTTAACACTATTTGTTTTATTTTGGACCATTTCGTATTCTTTTCGTTCTGTATTCCATCCATTTGTAACCGGTTATTGTTCTCCATATTGGTTTTCTCCATTTATGTGTGCTTTATGTCAGATTTGTGTTAATTCATACTAACTTCTATTATAAATGAAGAAAAATGAAAGGGCAATAAGAAAAGGAGTCCGAAATAAATCGAACTCCTTTTTTTTAATATTATTTTAAAGCTGTTTTCTCGAATGCATCTGCACTGACATTTACTCCGTTGGCGACCAATACTGCTTCTAGCTCTGATTTTGTATCGTAAACAGTTCCTCTGTATTTGACGGAAGTTAACGACGTACAGGTGTAAAAGGCTTTAGAACCTATACTGGTTATATTGTTGGAGATTGAAACATATTTAAGAGTTCCACAATAAGAAAAAGACATATTTCCTATCTTTGTTACACTATTAGGAATAAAAACATTCTCAACAGCATAAACAGAATGACCATTATTACCATTGGCAAAAGCATGATTACCAATCTGAGATACGTTATTTGGAATTACAATATTGATAACAGAAGGGTATTTTTTGTTAATTACATAATATGCTGAATTTATAGCATCGATAAAATAATCAGGAGATCCGCCATATGGTACATAATTCTTTTCTGGATTAATTCCACTATCTTCCCAAGAACATAGCATTACTCCATTTGCGTCATAAAGTCCAGCATCTATCTTTTTGTCTACATCAATTTCGAATTTGAATACGCCAGACCAATCACCGGATGTTAACGAATCAGCAGTGATCTTACCATCGGTCGAACATCCATCATCTGCTGCAATCTCATTGCACAAAAACTCTGTCTTTACCTGATCAATAGTTCCTGTTACTGGTGTTTTGCCATTTGCGTCGTTTAAGGTTACCGTTGCATCCGGAATAACGGTTACGCTTTCATTTCCGGCAATATCACCTTTGACTTTCACGTTGTAGGCAGCATTCTTGTCACTATTTAACACAATTGCTTTTGGAATTGTAACCGAAAATGCGGATGCCTGTTTATAGTTTACGATAGCTGATTGTTTACCAGCTATATTTGTTTCCTGAGTACTGTCTGCAGCTAATGCAGGTACCGATTGCGCGGTTACCATACATAAAGCAGACAGAAATGACAGGAAACGAACTGTTTTCTGTTTCATAACTCTTTCCCTATCCCTTTCTTGGATGTGTGTTGTTAGGTTACATATACTAAATATGGGTGACAGAGATACAAAGGAACGAAAATTTACGAAAACGAATGAAATAAGAGAACACCGATAATGATTTTGACTTAGATAACAAGAAAAGGAGTTCGAAATGAATTGAACTCCTTTTTGAATATGATATAGTAGTGTTTGAAATTACAATTTAGTTCAGAGATGTATCAGCAAATACATCTGATCCAATAGTTACACCATTACTTGTTAAAGCTGATTCTAACTCTAATTTTGACTTATAAACTGATCCTTTATAAGTTACAGTTGAAAGGTTAGAACATCCGGAAAACGCCTGCCAATTAATATTGGTTATATTATCAGGTATATTAATACTAGATAATTTCACACAGTTAGAAAATGCATTATCACCAATACTAGTAACACTATTTGGTATCGTAATATTAGTAAGTTCTGAACATCCATTAAATGAGTTCCAGCCAATACTAGTAACACTGTTTGGTATAATAATACTTGTAAGCTTTGAACAATACTCAAATGTTGCATTACCAATTGCTTTTACACTATCTGGAATTACAACACTTGTAAGTTCCGTACAATCACGAAAAGCTATATCACCAATCCTGATAATTCTGTATTTTATTCCATCTTCTCCTGTTACATGTTTTGGAATGACAATGTCACCACTACTAGGAATTTTACACGAAGAAAGATAAGAATTAGTTAAGCCTAATACAGTATAACTAATACCAGATTTAACGAACACGCTATCTCCTGTTTCAATATTATTGGTTTTTAATGATAATTCGAAATCTATACTATCATCATAATCCATACCTTTATAAGTTACAGAATCAAGACTTGTACAACCGTTAAAGGTACAGTCACCAATAGTTGTTACGCTTTCCGGTATTTTTACATTTTGCAAAGATACACAGTCTTGGAAAACTCCATAATAATATCGTGTAGTGTCAGGATAGATCTTGCCGATCTTTGTTAATTTATTACAGTTATTGAACGTAACATTGGTTAATACTGTATCTCCATAAAACACACCGGAACTTATAGATTCTATATTAGAGCCAATACTTACTCTTTTAAGACTAGTACAATCCTTAAATGCATTATAATCAACGGTCTTTACATTATCCGGAATAGTAATACTTGTTAGTGCTGTGTTAAAAAAGGCAGAATATCCTATACTGGTAACATTTTCTGGAATTGACACATTCTGAAGACTTGTGCATGAATCAAATAATCTTTCACTGATATTTGTTATTTTGCTTGGCATTGTTACACTGGTTAAATTATTACATTTGTAGAACGCACCCCTACCTATGGATGTAACACTATCTGGAATATCAATACTTGTTATCCCATTCATTTGAAATGCCCATGTTCCTATACTCGTTACAGTGTCAGGAATAACTACACTTGTTAAATTTGTATAATGACCAAATGCATTTGACCCGATATTAGTTATTCCAGAAGGGATAACAACTTTCGTTGCTGTTGGGTAATTGTTTGTCAGAACGTAATAACCGGATGTTGGTGTCGTTGTATAAGGGTTTTCACCGGAAGCTGATCCATAATTCTGTGTAACATCAATACCTGATTCCTCCCAAGAACAAAGCATCACTCCATTTGCGTCGTATAATCCAGCGACTTTTTCATTACACCTTGTACAATATCCATTTACAGGTGTATGTCCAAGTGCCGCAATATCTTGGATATCTTTTGTCTGAGTTACGAAAGTTGTGTCTTTAAATGCCGCCGTATAAGTTGTCGTTCCTTTTTGTAAACATGTCGCGGCTTCTTTAACAGTACTAGAAATCGTCGCTTCTTCTGTTTCTACGCCTGAAGGATGATTCACACAAGTACGCTTCGCCGTACATGTCTGTCCGTCTTCAGACCAAACATAAGTTGGTTCTCCATAAGTATGTTCGAATAATTCAGAGTCACTCGTAACATTATTTTCAGTCAATGCAGAACCAATATTTGTTTTATCATAACTATTCGCTTTGTATTGGATTGCTGATAAGTTAGAACATCCTTCGAATACATTAGACTTTACTGTTTTAAGTGCAGATGGAAGTGACACGCTTGATAGCTTCGAACAATTTGCAAAAGCTCCAGTTCCGATTTCGGTAACGGAGTCAGCGATCGTAACACTTGTCATCTCATTACAGTCACGGAATGCATAATCGCTAATGCCAGTTACCGCATGTCTTGTGTTATCATCGTCTGTGACATATTCCGGAATCACAACATTCCCAGTTGTCTTAATTCCATAAGTTGCAAGATTTTCACTAGTGATCACAATTCCATTACCGATCTTGTTTGTTCCGATTGCAAACTCAAAATTACCTGACCAGTCTCCGGAAGTCAGATCATTCGCTAGAACGCTACCGGTTGTATTCCCCGAATTTATATTCACTTCTGTAGAAGAAAACTCCGTCTTTTCCTGGGCAATGTTTCCAGTAACAGGATCTTTTCCGTTTGCATCATTTAAGGTTACTGTCTGGTCAGGAACAACAGTGATAATCTCGTTTCCAAGGATATCGCCTTTAACCTTAACATTGTAGGTTGCTGTTTTGTTGCTGTCTAATACAATTGACTTTGGAATTGTAACAGTAAACGAAGACGCCTGGTCATATTTGACGACTGCTGCTTTAGATCCGGAATCGTTTGTCTCCTGTTGTCCGTCGGCTGATGTCCCGTCTGTTTGAGTTTCGTCTGCTAATGTTTTGTCTGCCTGGTTTTCGTCCGCCAAGGTTTCGTTTACCACTGTTTTACCTGCCTGATTTTCGGCAGCCAGTGTTGGAATACTAGGCGTCATTGTAAGAACCGAAGCCAGAACAAGCAGACAGCTTATTGCTTTTCGTTTCATAATATTTCATTTCCTTTCTTTGTATTTGTTTGCATTTCCACATAGTACTAAATATGGGCTACAAGGATACAAAGGAAACGATATATAGGGAAATAAAGTATAGGAAACGAAAAAGAGCCTACCATATTGGTAAGCTCTCTTTCGTAACAAATAAACACACTTGGAGATTAAAGATTTCTCTCATTATCTCCATATACAAGGAAACAATCCTGCCAACGAATTTGGCATTTTTGAACCTTTCGATAATTAGTTTGGAAGCCGGATTCGCTTCCGTAGAGTCTGTATACTCCTGTGTACTCCTCAGCATTTCTTATGACTGATAGAGTTCTGTTTCGTAATACTCTCCTTGAAGCACACCATTATAGTACAACTTCAAAAGTATTATATCATATGTTTCCCCATAAATGTCAAGTGTTTCTCCAGACGGTTCCAAAGTAAATGCATATCCGCTGTCTGTGAAATTCGAATAGGAACTGTCTGCTTTCTTCAGATAATAGATCTTGTCACCATAATTGAAGACTTCCAAAGAACCTATTGATCCGCCATTTATGTTTCCGCACCAGCCTTCTACTCCGCCGTCTTCCGTAAACATGCTTAATGATAATGTCTGTCCATCATTGCTTGAGTAAGAACCAGGTGTATTCCAGAAATTGCCGGTTGGCGTATAGTTCGGAACCGGAATATTTCCGCTCTGATCAACAGTCTCCTCTTCTGCTTCCTGTACTTCTGTTTCTTCCGGAGCCGTTTCTGTCGGTTCTTCGGTTGTTTCTTCCACTACTTCTTCAGATTCTGTTTCCGGGACTGATTCTGTTACAGTGATATGGGATGCATATATGGCATTCATCTCTGCTTCCCCATTTGTAACCCAATCATTGTATGCGTCGTCAGCACCAGAGAAAATAATGTCATCTTCTGTAATGCAGTACCATTCATCAAAACTATAACCGTCAGAATTGATCATCTTGTTTATATCTTTAAATTGAGTATGTTCGTCTTCATCATAGACAAGCTCATAATCCGATTCCTCAGAATACATAAAAGTAGAATCAGCCAACACTACGTCTATATTCATATCTGGATCTTCAATGTATTTATTATATTTTTCAGATTCAGGAACACGATTGAGCATGTAACCACCACCATCTGTCTCATAAGTAAAATATATACGTCCTTTATATTCTCCGAAATACCACTTTTTATCATTATCTTTTTTCATTTCTGAGAATCCTATATTATTTGATTCACACTGGAATAAAACTCCTCCATGTTCCACATCATCAATCTCATTTATATATAATTTAAGCGGATATTTATATTCACGAATACTAATATATTTTACACCGTATCTATGATCTACATTATATTTAGCCCATTGAGGTAATTCCTCTTTCTGCTCCTGCATATGCACAATCGCTGCTGCTCCACCTCCGACAACAAGCGTTCCGGCGACAATGCCTGCGATCACCTTTGTTGCGATTCCCTTTCCGGCGCCTGCTGCTACTGTGGCTGCGGTTGTTCCGGCAACGGTACTTCCGGTTCCTGCTGCGGCTGTAACTGCTTTAGTTGCCGAAGACACTGCAGCCGACATTGCCGGAATCTGTGTCGTCTGTGCCGCTTTAACATCCTCTTTAAGCAGCAACAGGAAGAATGGAATCGGAGCAAGACCATAAAGCTTGGTCCCCTTCTTTTCAAGATCTAATACTTTGTCCTTGATCTTTTGTCTGCCATAATTCAGGCGGCTCTTAACGGTATTCTCTGATACTTCAAGCACGGACGCCATTTCTTTTACAGACATCTGCTCCATATAGAACATTGTGACACAGATGCGCTGTTCATCTGTCAAAGTATCAATGATCTCTTTCATCAGTCTCGTTGTCTCATTCTGGTCCATAACGATTTCCGGCTGAACAGACACACGGTCATCCACAAAGGTATCACTGATATCCTGTCCGTCTTCGGTTTCTGTTTCTGAAAACAAGGTTACCTTTCTCCGTTTTAACTCGTTTTTGGAAAGGTTCGACACAATCGTTCCGATCCAGGACTGAAACTTCTCCGGATCTTCCAAGGTATCCAGAGACTTAAAAGCCTTCACATAGGCATCCTGAACGATATCCTGAGCTGTGTGCTCGCTGTTTAAAAACTTCCTCGCCAGGTAAAAACATTTCGTATACGTTTTCTCATACAGGTACGTATACGCTTCCTGATCTCCTTTCATTGCTTTTTGTACTGCTTCAGTATAGCTATTCATTTTTCATCCTCCGTAATATGTACTCTAATATCTTTCTCACTTTCGTTTTGTTTACTGTATATCCGTTCTGGTCTTGTTGTGCCAGTTCCTGAAACCATAACATTTCCCGGCATGGTTCCTCATGAATGATTTCCTCTCTGCGTTCATCCATGCAATCCCTCCTTTCTGTCCGTCTACTTAAAAGACAGTAGAAAACAGGAATCGGTTTTAGGTTTTCTTCAACAATTCAACATTTTATAACTGTTCGCTGTTTTGCACAAGCCTGTTTTCGTATATTCATGCATTTTTGTATATATTGCCGGATGATTCGTTTCCGGCATTCGTGTGCACTGAAACACATATTTAAAGTATTGAACAAAAATATATGCACACAAAAGGAGGAAACAAAAGAAATGAATCAGAGAGGTTTCAGTTTAAAGAAATGTATGGTAGGACTTGTATTGGCAATCGCAATGGTTATCCAAACACCAGTATCAGGATTTGCAGCAGATGTTTGTACGCAGAGTAACGTTGTCCAGGCAGAAGGAAAAGTTTCGAAGACCAGAGTCAACAATGTAAATGCGTACTATTTAGGAATTCCGGAGAATGTAAGACAATATCTGGAGGACCGAGGTTGGACATTCATCTGCTCAGATCAGAGTTTTGGTAAACGATATGGGTATACAGGATCGATTCTCGCTTTAACCGTTTATAACGACAAGGTTATCTATATTGATAATCGAAAGAAAGCAGAGCCCTCAATCGTACACGAAGTCGGGCATGCTATTGATTATTCCTACGGGTTTACCTCAAATTCGCAGGCGTTTAATGATATATTCGCTGTAGAACATAATAATGTAAGCTCATTTTGGAAAACGCATCATAATAACACGGGCACAGCTATCGAATATTTTGCTGAAGCGTTCCAGATCTATGTGCAGCAGCCAGAAAATTTACAGACTTACTGTCCGCAGACCTACGAGTATATTCAAAATATTGTTTCCGGACTTAGACCTGAAACAACCGAAAATTAAGCAAAAGAAAACACCCATGGAACTCATTTTGAGTCTGAGGGTGTTTTTGTTGTGGTACTGTATGGTAATTAATCGCCGATGTCGCCAGGATCATCTAAGTCATCGAACTCAGGATCATCCAATGCATTTTGGTCATCCAATGTCATTGTGTCTGACATATTAAGTGCGCCTATATTGATATCTCCGGTAATCGGGGCTCCATATTCGAGATGCTGTCTGATTTCCTCCATATTTGAAGCGCTAATACTCGGATCCGCATATTTGGATACATCGATATTATGATCCATACCATACCGAATCTGTTTCATCTGTTCATTAGTATATTCCGGATCCATATATACAGAGACATCAAGTCCGGATTCCATTCCAATTCGGATCTCATTCATTTGAAATCCGTTAAATACTGGATCTGCATATGTGTAAACAGATGCAAAATCTAAACCATGTCGCAATCCTTCTGTAATCTGGCGCATCTGATAAGAATCAAACTCCGGTTTCGCATAGAACGATACATCAATACCAGATTCCAAGGCTTTCTTGAGTTCTAACATCTGGTAAGAATTAAAAGCTGGATCCGCATATTTTGAAACATCAATGCCGGATTCCATGCCACGCCGAATTGCATCCATCTGGTATTTGTCATATTTCGGATCCGCATAAATGGAAACGTTTAATCCTTTTTCCAGACCATACCGGATCTGTCTCATTTGTTTCCAGTCATATCTCGGATCCGTATATTTTAATACATCTACATTGCTTTCAAACCCGAGCATCAACTGATGTTTCTGGTTCGTATCCATCTGACTTAACAGTGATTTCATTTCTTTTTCTGGATCTGATTCGATTCCTTTAATCATATTAACGTAATTTGTAACATTGATTCCTGCACTCAGTCCAATAAAAATATTATGCATCTGCTGTGGTGTGAGTGCCGGATCCGCATAAATAGATACATCCAAACCACTTCGCAAGCCATCTTTGATTTCCTCCATCTGTTCTACAGAAAATGCCGGATCTGCAAACTTGGTAACATCAGCAACAGGCATGCCATCCATCAGTCCAAAACATATCGTATCCATCTGCTTTTGCGTGAACTGCGGATTTGCATAAATAGAAGCATCGACGCCCTGCTCAAGACCAAACATAATGGAATCCATTTGCTGTGGCGTAAACTTTGGATCTGCATACGGGGTAACATCAATTCCCTTTTCAAGTCCATAGATGATGCTTGACATCTGTTCTGTTGAAAATGCCGGGTCTGCGTATTTTGTAACATCAATTCCGGAAATCAAACCGCTTCTGATATAATGCATCTGTGTGGTACTAAGCTCTGGATTACAAAGCGCTGATATGTCGTAGCCTTCTTTCATCACCATATGCATGATTGCCATTTGATCTGAATTATACTTTGGGTCTGCATATTTCGATACATCAAATCCATTCTCCAAACCATTCAAGATATAATACATCTGAACAATATCGTATTCTGGTTTTGCATAAGCAGATACGTCTAGTCCTTCTTTCAGACCTGTCATGATAATACGAAGCTGACCTTCCGTAAATTTCGGATCCATATATTTGGACACATCAAGATTATTTTCCAATCCTTCTCGGATGAAATACATCTTATCTGCATTGCATGTCGGATCCGCATATTGTGTCACATCAATACCGGATCGTAATCCAAGTTTGATCTCAGTCATCTGATCTTCTGTGTACTGTGGGTCTGCATAAATAGATACATCCAGCCCGTCTTCCAAACCTTCACGAATTTCTATTGTTTGTGCAACAGTATACAAAGACCAATCAATTTCATTCTCAAGTTGACTTACGTCTACAGGTTTCTTTTTGTCTGCCATGATTCTTTTCCTCCTTCTTGAAAAATCTCTGGTTTTCTACTCATCTAACTAAATATGTGCTCTAAGAACGTGCTATTAACGGCTTGTTTTTGTTACGTTCATCCGGTTCCGTATATTTTGGATTTTCTTTTTGAACACAAAGAAAGCGGAACCGATCATCTCGGAACCGCAATCTTCGTCTTCCATAATTTTAGTCTACGATATCGCCAATATCATCCGGTTCTACATTCTCTTCCGGATAGAAACCGGTATCATTAGCATCCTGCCGGAACTCAGGAACATTCATGTCAAGCACTCGCGGATCTAAAGATCCGGAGTGTGCTTGATTGACAACGAAGGGTTGAAGCTAAAGCTTCGTGGTTAGAACCCAAAGTTACGATATCACCAGCGATAGCATCCATTCTAGGGCCAGAAATACTCATATCTCCAGCGATATGTTCGATATCCGGTTCCTTTTTACCTGCTGCCATAAGTTCGGATGCGATGTAATCGAAGTCATTTGTGGAAACGACCTTGGCATCCGGTTGTAACGGCAGCTCTTTGTTCTCTGTATACAGTTCCGGTTTCATGGTAAAGATCATATCAGCTTCTGTAGGTTCAAAAACTTCTGTTGCTTTACCAGCGCATACATAAGCTGCAACCAAGTCACCAAGTGATGGTGTATAGTTGTTTGTATACCGGTGAATCAAAGCTTCCGTTGCGTTCATATATGCTACGTTTGCAATATTCTGGAGTCCTTTTTCGTGTTCCAATGGTTTGTCTACCCAGATAAATTCGTCCTTTTCGACATCATAGATAAGAGGAACCGTTGCTGTTGATTCGGAGTTAAGGTCAATGAGTGCTTCTACGGTAGATGGTTCAAAAATCTGACCATTAAACTCATTCCATTTGTCATGCCATACATTTGGATCTAAAGAACCTTGTCTCTGCATGAATCCGAATTTTACGACATCAAGTTTATTGTATGGAACATTGCTGTAACTATTCACTGACAATACCATATACTTGATACCCGCTTCTCTACATTTCTGCTTATCGATATCCATATATTCGGCTGAGAATACAGGTGCACTTGTGATGTCACCACCATGGATGGCGACAAGATCTCTGGATTTATCATCTTTCTGCACATATGCTTTCTGATCATAATAAGCGCATTCTGTAATAAGGTTTAAATCTTTATCATAGAAAGCAGCAGAGGTGTCAATATCAATACGCTCCTGATTTTGATTCTGCCAGCCAATAAACTGACGGATGATGTTGCAATTTTTGTCGCCTTTCATAATGGATCCGGAAGTTAAGGAACTACCTTTTGAGGAGCTTCTCTCTCCGTTTTCTGGAAGCAGCATGTCCACAACATTCGGATCTATATAAACGCGACCTAAATTGTCATGAGTCTGAAGCTGTTTTGAAACAGAATCAATGATTCCTTTTTTGATCATCTGCGCCTGGTCTTCTGCAAAATGATAAGTACTTTCCTCTTTTACGAAACGACCAAGTTTTGCGACATGGATGGCACGATACGGAAGTCCTTTTTCATACAAGTCAACCAGGTTATACAGCTTTAACTGCTCACGGATTGGTGTTTCATATGCGTTTGCGGCATAAATATCACAAATAGCCTGTAACTGATCATGTTTGATCCCGGCAACCGCAAACTGAATGAAGTTACGATTGAATACGCCAGGAAAATCGTGTACCGCTTTTTCGGTCAAAGCAAGCGCATCATCGGCACCAGAACGAACGGCGTCTAAAGCTTTCTGTACGACAGCATAAGGTGATACGATTGGCACTCCAATCTCGTTTACCTTCTGTCCGGAATACAGATTATCGTACGCTTTCTGTAAACGAGAATAAACGGTATCTCTTGGTACGGATTTTGAAAAAATCTTAAACAAATCAGGACGAAGCCAGACTGCAGTAAACAGATCGTGCGTCTTATCCAAAAGGCTATTCATCATTCTTGCTTCCGAACGTGATAATTTAAAGTAAACCTTACCGGCAAGACCTGGTTTATTCTCAATTGTTTCCTGATTACGTTTTGTACGCCATTCCAGATGTCCATTATCACGAGTTTCTCCCTTTTTCGGATTCCAGACAAATACTTTCGCTTTGGTTTTTACTGTATGAGTCTTTCCGTTTGATAATTCTGCAGCCAGACGAAGGACATCCGTCGCTTCGGTAACCAATTTATGCAGCATATCTTCTTTTGCACGAGATGTAAGGTTACTGTTTTTTGTGATGTCGAAAGCAATGGTTGCCTTATTTTCTCGGTTAGGAATAGCCTGCTCATAAACCCATGGAAACCATTCGTTTGTGTCATGCATATAGTTAAGTAACGTCTCCATTTTAGGTTTTGATAACGAAGCTGTCGAAAACATACGGTCATGCATAGTCTCATGGATCAGGTAGTAATTATCAGTTTCGATCAGTTTTAAGTCACGATGAAAGTCTTCAAGCAATGGATTACGCTCTGATGCTTCAAATTCTGGACGTAAATCCGGGTTGAGATATTCTGCCAGCTGATTGATATACTGCTCTACTTCGCTCATTTCCATTACCTGTTCAGGGAAATCAGGATAAAATACAGTAGCATTCTGGAACGCTTCCGCCTGACTGGATTCGCGCACAGAATTCATAAGCTTCTGACATTCTTTTACGATCTCAGACTCAGGAAGCGAAACCATGGTATCAAGAAGAGAAAGAGACATGGTACGTCCATAAGCTTCAAGGTTGCGGTTTGTAGACAAAACAAGCTGCATAGCGCGATCTGATGGATTTTCATTAATCTCAACAGAAGGCATTACCCATGTACCTGTTTCCTGATAGATGACGTCACGATATTTAGTCACAAGGTCTTTTTCGTTTAACATAATTATTTCCTCCATGATTTGATTGATATATATATGAATGATTATTAGTTGACAAAGAGAACGGCTGCTAGAAAAACCAGCAGCCGAATATGAATGGATACCATGCTCTTTCGAACATTACACAATCAGAACACGAAAACCATATTAGGTCTTCACATTCTGTCCTCATTTCACGAGAATTCTGATGGCAGGTCAAAAGACCAGCATCAATTGTTTTTATAGAAGTATTCCATTTCGTAATCTCTATTCGCTGATATGAACTGGTATTACACTGCAATTCTGCAATGTAAGAAAATACAATTAGCAGTTGTATGGATTTACCCAATAGAAGTATCCAGTTTCTTTGTGCGATTATTTTAATCCCCTCTACATAGTTAAATATGTGCGGGCGATTTACAAAGTAATACGTTTTCTTGTAAACAAAAAGAGAAAAGCTGCCGTAACGAACAGCAGCCATAGTTTTGTGAACAGGTAAGATACCCATAAAGGGTATTATCACATACATGAGTAAATGAAAGTTACTAGCTTTCATTACTCAAACCTTCAATTATGTAATAGAAGTATCCTGTTCGTAATTCTCTTTGCGCATTGTGAACTGATAGGAAACACATATGTGTTTCAAATTTCTGGATTTGACATACTCAAGAATAGAAGTATTCAGTTCGTATTGCGCATGATGTCTCCATTCATCATTTTGCTTACGTATTAAATATGGTACGCATACTTGCAAACTAAAACGAGTTTTCTCTGATGAACGACGGCTATTGTTGTTTACGAATATTACAAGGCTCACTTTTGGGAAAACTCGTCAGGAAAATGAGAAAAAGTTTATGTTTATTGACGGATGGGTGTTGGGCATAAAGAAAAGCCACACTTTGTTGTGTGACTTTTCTTGAAATGATGGGGTATGGGATTAATCATTTAATCCTGCGTTATTAAATATATCAGTTTCTACTGTTACGTTATTACCAAATGCTGCTATCAACGCTGATTTGCATGTATATCTGTCCTTTATAGGTTACAGATTCTAAACTTATACAATCATGGAATGCCCCGTCTCCAATGTTTGTTACGAGTTCCTTGTTTAGCGGTAGCTGGCAGTAAGGCGGTCGTGCTGCTTACCTTCTCCACACCATCACGAGTGCCAATGTAGTTGATGTAATTGGTTAGGTGCGTTGGTGTGGAATTGTTGAGGTAGTTGCAACGCAAGATTAGTTTTGGCATGAGATCCTCCTATAAAAAAAGACCACTGCTTTAAACAGTGATCTTAATAAATCTGCATGGCAAAGGCAGATACTAGTCGTATCTGAATTTTTCTTATCTGGCTAAACAAGTAGAGGCTTTCTTATAAGCATGCGCATAGCGAAAACGATCCTCATCAATTTTCTTATCTGACTCACGTACCAACTCCTGATATTTCTTTCCTGCTCTGGGCTTACTTTTCGTAGTCCCTTTAATACCAAACTGAACTGCATCACTCAATATAATCCTTGCCATTTCTTTTCTCCTAACATCAATGCTCATTTCATTATTGGATGAGCCCTAATTGGCACTCTATTTTTAATACACAGTAATCGTTACTGCCTGGGTTGCTCCATTACAAGCGGTTTCCGTTTCAACATCATATGTATTGATGCTAATAGTGACTTCGTTTTTTCCTTCATCCAGCAACTCATACATATTCGCTTCTACCATGTTACCAGGTTTGATTGCTTTGGTCTCAAAGATAACTTCATCATCTTTTATGATCTGATACTGCAGATATACAGTGTTCGCTTCCGGATTGCCAAGACGAATCGTCGGATTATCTTTTGATACACCTAGATTTGAGTATCCAGGAATTTCAATAGACTCTGTGATCGCTGTCTCAGTCTGGTCCTGAATGGTTCCGTCCCACTTGTTATCGCCTTCAATTTCAATGTCCGGTCTGTTTGGTGTCGTCGGTGTGTTTGCCGGACCACAGCCGCCACATGATCTAAGCAGTAATAACAGGATGATAATGATGATTGCGATCACTGCTGCAGCAACCTTTCGTATGGTTTTCTTTTTCTCTAGCTTCTCTTCTTTGTCTTCTGATTTGTTTCCAGAAAATTCTGAAGCCGGATCTGAGATAACTACATTTTCGGTTGCATCTTGAATATCGGAACAGCCTGCTTTCCTTAAATCTTCTTCGGTATACTTGTAGTCGGCGTCTGCTTCTGACTGATCTGGGCTTTCCGGCTGTTTTGGAACCGAAGTCTCTGGCTCCGTGCTTTTGTTTTCTACATCTGTGTTTTCGATTGCTGGAGCCTTAATTTCTGGTTCCTGCTGTTTGGTGTTCTGTTTGTTTTCGTTTTCAAGTTCTTTACTCATTTTTATTGTTTCCTTTCCGTCATATTTTTTCTGACGGTTTAAATATGTGCGAGTAAAAAACAAAGAAATACAATTGAAAAACGAAGCAATTCTACCAGCAAACACAGCAAGTCCGTTTAATATTTTTAGATCCATGGGTGTTTCATCCGGATCATCATCTTCGTATGAATCATCATCTTCGTACGAACTATCATTTTCGTACGAACGAGAACGGCGACGATGGCCATTTGATGTCATAACACGGTTCGATGTTGTTAACGAACTCATTAAAAGTGGCGGCATCGGCATCATGATTAGCAGTTTCCTCCTTGTATGTACCATCAACGGTATCCAAAAGTGCGTGTTCTATATGTAAAAAAAACTTCTTTCCTTTTGTTTACTATTGAACAAGCTCACAACCCAGGCTCAC
>OGKS01000713.1_pt1 | contig 17717 bp, 15 predicted proteins | sample 1572491 | NCBI WGS metagenome assembly OGKS01 (sample SAMEA2582153, study PRJEB24529) | metagenome | biome: Human gut stool | place: China | collected 2011
GCCTATGGGTGGTATGGGTCAGATGGGTGGCGTTCCACAGATGCCGGGCATGGGTGGTGCGCCGCAGATGCCAGGTAAGGGAGCTGTTCCTCAGGTGCAATACTTCATCGGCATAAACGGTCAGCAGTATGGTCCGTGTGACTGGAACAAGCTTCAGCAGCTCGTCCAGCAAGGTCAGCTCACCCAGCAGTCGTACGTATGGAAGAACGGCATGGCGCAATGGGAATTTGCTGGCAACGTAGCAGAACTCGCTCCGTTGTTCCAAGGCACAGCTCCGCAGATGCCGGGAATGCCGCCGCAGATGCCGGGGATGTAAAATGAAACTAAGCATTAGAAAGAAATATATTTGAATCTTATATTTATTAATACAAATAATAAAACTATGAACACAACAAAGAAAGGTATTGTTCCTGAGGAGTTGGATAATCTCATTCAGGAGTATCTCTCAGACGGAATAATCTCAGACAAGGAGCGTAAGGTTCTTCTGAACAAGGCACAGGCTCTGGGCTTGAACATAGATGAGGTTGACCTCTACATTGATGCCCAGCAGCAGAAGGCAGACCAGTCTGTGGCTGCTGCCGTGAGCAAGCGTCGTGGCAAGACCTGTCCTTTCTGTGGCGAATCTATTCCTGAGCTGACAGACAAGTGTCCTTATTGTGGCAAAAACATCACACCTGAGGCAAGTGAGGAACTGGAGGACCTGATAGATAACCTTCAGTACTATTTGGAACGCTACCAAGGAAGACCAACAGCAGGACGCAAAGCTGAGATTGAAAGCTATATTCGCAAAGCAAAGATGTACTATGGCAATAATCCAAAGGTACAGTACTTGGTAGAAGAGACTGAGAATAGTATAAAAGAAACAATTGCAAAGGGAAAAAAGGTTAATCGAAATATTTTAATTGGATTTGCTTGTGCTATGCTTTTTAGTTTTATGTGTATGATTCCAGCTTTTATATCAGAAAACACTCCAGAATCCAAAGCACGTCGACAAGCACAACAACAAGAGCTAAATGTCGCAGATGAACAAATCAAAGAGCTTGGGGATCAAGTTGTTGAATTGATAGGCACAGGTAACCTTGATTCCGCTAAAACTACGATAGCCAGTTTCTCTATTCCAAAAGTATACAAAAGTGGCTATAGCATCGCAAGTGAGTTTGATGATATGTATTTAGCATTGATTAATGCCTATATAAATAATGGAGATTTGGATAATGCAGAAGTCGTAGGTAGTATTTTCAAATTAAAAATTAATGATGATGATGATTGGAAAGAAACTTCTTGCTACAAAACTCTTAAAAAGGCATTTAAGAAAAATGACCGTGACTTCTCTGCTTTGAAAGCAAAATAAGATTAATAGATCGTTAAATCTATGATATCTTCAGATAATAATTAGAAATATTAAACCACAAATTATCTTTAGTGTCCTGATTTTAACAGGACACTAATGATAATATATATAATTATAGTTAAGCGAAAAATGTCGCATCACTAGTAAATACAAATAATAGAAAAATATGGATACAACAGAGAAAAGAATTGTTCCGAAGGAGTTGGATGATCTCATTCAGGAATATCTCACCGATGGTATCATCTCAGCCAAGGAACGTCAGGTTCTTCTAAACAAGGCACAAGCTTTGGGCTTGAACTTAGATGAGGTTGACCTCTACATTGATGCTCAGCAGCAGAAGGCCGACCAGGCTGTAGCAGCAGCTATTAACAAGCGTCGTGGCAAGACATGTCCTTACTGTGGCAGCTCTATTCCTGAACTGACTGACAAGTGTCCTAATTGTGGTAGCAACATCACACCTGAGGCAAGTGAGGAGTTGGCGGAAATCATTGAGCATCTTGAGTCGGCTTTGGTAAACTTCAAGTCTGGAGAAGATATTGATAAGAGCAAAGCTGAAGTGGAGCGTTATGCCCGTCAAGCAAAAATGTATTATGGCAATAATCCTAAGATTCAGCGCTTGCTTGATGAGGTGGAGGCAGAATCTGAAGCAGCAAAGGTAGATGCAAAAAAGAGATTCTATTTGGATTTAATAAGAAGAAATAAGCAGATTGTAATAGTTGCTGTAGCTGCGGTTTGTTTAGGTATTTGCGCTTTTATTAGTGACTATTTAGATTCTCCTGACAGAGCTTACAATAATGCTCTAAAAGAGGTTGAAGCAACAACTGAGCAAGTTGTAGATATGATAAATGATGGCAACCTTGAAGGTGCAAAATCAAAATTAACAACTCTTTCTTTTGCAACAGTAGAAGGTAGCGATCACAAATTTGTTACAATGGAGGATTTTGATGGTGCTTATTTGGCTTTGATAAATGCATACATAAAAGCAGGTGATCTTGATAATGCAGAAGAAGTGGGTGCCACCTTTAGGGGTAAAGTAAGTGAAATAGCATGGGGTAATTCCTCTTGTTATAAAACTCTTAGAAAGGCATTTGAGAAAAGTAATCGTGACTTTTCTGCATTATATTCAGATTGGGGTAATTGAGGATGTATCATCTACGATATCATTAAGATAATATTTAGAAAACTAAAAACCATTAATTATGAACAAATTTAAATGTACATTAAAGGCTGACCGTGCCGGAATGAAGAAAGGCACAGTCATTGAGGTAACAACTTCACTTGCAAGTTGTGACGCTCACAATATTGCAGATGCATGCGAGGCACAGTTTGGCAAGAAATCTCGTGAAGCTTCGCACCCAAGCTATTGGGACATAAAGAAAGTATAATGTCAAGGTACATGTTTTATAACTTTGTCATAAGTTAACATCCCTTTTAAGGGATAAATATAACTTACATTCAAGTTGCCTGATTTTGTTATCACACAACTATGAAAACTTAAAAAAATAACAACGGCTTATGGAAACAAAAAATATATGTATGGCAGATACTGATAATAAGATAATGTCTAAAGTGTTATCTTCTATTAGTAGCATACTTTTTAAAGACAAAAAATATGAAAGTTTGTTATTGGATAGATTCCAAGAAATGAGCGAACAATGTAATTGGGAATTTCCAAATGGTCCCACGGACAATGGTTGTGCTGTGAAGTATGTAGAAGCACCTGAAGGATATGAAGATTATGGCATATTGGGCTTTGACATACCCACACTTATAAGACTTGATGATAATGTGGATGTTTCTGATATTATTATGGTAGTGAGTCAGGATCCGAGACGTACAGAACGCTTCAAGGGCATGCTGTCGCTCTCTTCTCCATTCGGCTTTCATGACAAGAGCTATCGCCATCATGCCCGTAAGGGATTTATGACACCTCTCGTTTATCAGGCACTAAAAGATAATCACACCGCTCTGTATTTTACTGACTATTGTAAGCTCTATACTACAGATGAGAGAGGCGTATTAAAGTCTGACACCTTAAAGTATATGGAGATTCTACGAAAAGAAATAGAATTGATAAAGCCGAGACTGATTATAGCTCACGGAAGTAAAGCACAGTCAGTCTTGGAGAAAATGCAAAAAACGCTCAATTTCGACTTAGAGAAGGTTTCTTATATTGGTAATTCTCGTATGAAGCAAGAAGAAAGAGAACAGGCAAAAGCTACTTTTCTCAAGGTGTTTAACAAAACAAAATAGTATAAAACATTAAGAGTAAGTGATCTAATTTATTTATATATATCAGTACTAATATCTGGTTCATTTCCCGTCCTATAGAAGAAGTAGAATTATGAAACCAATAAAATTACCGTCATACGTTTTTTAGAAACATTAGTGCAAGATATAAGCGTATAAGAAAACGCCCAAGGAAAATTTGGGAGAAAAGAGGATTGTTCCTCTTCTATCTTCCACTTTATTCTCTAGAACTTAATCCTGCCGAGATTCTTTGGCGTATACTTAAGGGCAAATGGATAAGACCGATAGATTACGAGACTACGGACTCGCTTTTCTATTGTACGAACATGGCCTTGGCGTCTGTGGGTACGAACTTATTCGTGAATTATTCATATTTATAAAATTAATTTTGAACAGTTACTTAACAGAGAACAATGATAACAAAATAATCAATAATTATGATTAGTAAAGACAATAATTCTATCACATTCACTTCCAAGACCTTCCATTGGTGGCCATTTAGTTTTACAGATAGTCACTATCCTGGTATTTGGAGAGGTTTTGTAGAGCAAAACAACATCACTCTGACAGACACAGATATTACTGTGTCTTACACTAAAGACAGAATAGGTGAGTTTAGTTTGCCTATAAAAGATTTGGAGTTCTGTATCAATGAGAAGAAAATCTTTAGTGTCAGAAGTAAGTGGTTCTGTAATGGCAACACAAGAGTGTCTATTGGTATTGGAAAAGAAGACAATAGTGGCTGGAAGGGTGGCAATGTGTCTTTCGACAGATTCTATGTGGACTTTGATGAATATGACGATTTCATTGATGCCCTTGCAACAAAGGATCCAGTTTGTTTCTCAGAAGAATCTGAGATGTTGAAGACAAGAGCCCGCTGGTATCGTATAGACAAGCTGTTGAGCGGTAACCGCAATACACTCTGGATGAATCCCAAGCATATAATATCATCAGAGAACATCAAATATGGATGGTGTGTGAAGACCAAAGAAATAAAATACTTTTTCACACGAGGCGTTATCTTTAACAACTTGTACGTCGGATCAGAGAAGAACATCCGTCTCAGTAATGTTAAGAATGATGATGTAAGAGCCGCTCGAAAGTTTATTAAGAATCATGGAGGCAACATCGCTGATGGTGCAGAAGTAACCTACAACGACCGCTTTACGCCCAGCGTAATATTCAGTCCGTCGTTATGGTTCACCCATTCTTCCATTGGCTTTACAGACAAGGGCATTGTGTTTCATCAGAAGACCTTCAAGACCGAGGATGACATCTTCCTGCCTTACGACAAGGTGAACATCGCCACTTATGAGAGTAAGATGTATTGGATGTTTACAAAACAGTTTACCATCTATGGTGAGCAGAACATCATACCAAGCAGACGCTACGCAAAATTAGATGTAGATGAAATAAAAAAGAAGTTGGAAGACGCCGGTGTGAAGGAATTGGATGGCGCTACATATTCACCTTCTTACCACTCATCTTGGTTCGGTGTGATGTTAAGCATCATCACACTCTCTATCTACCATTGGCTTACAGTGGCTGCGAAGAGGTTAAGCTCGCGCAACTCCTTGGTTATTGGTGATGACCGAATAGCATGGAACGGAACGATCTATGGCTTCACTGCATTCAAGAGTGGCTACAAGAGAGAGATTCTGAAGAACCTTTCAACTCTCGTGTTGGAGGGAAAAGACGTTCGTGACGTTGTCTATCTGAAGAAACATTGGTATCATCTTTGGGGACATATGTTTATTTGGGCACATCCCCAAAATATTCGTGTTCTCGAGGGTGAGGCAAGCCAGGATTCAGTAGACTATGACTTGGAAATCAAAAAAATCTGGTCGTGGAATGTGAAGAAGGCAATTTCTCAGCTTGAGGACAAGGGCTTTGTTCTGGAAGAGGATGCGCATAAGTTCTACAAAGGTTGGTGTAAACATTATCTGTTAGAAAAATATAAATAACCTGACTCCTTGCATTTTATCATAAGTGTAAGAGTTTAGACAATTATGACCGAGCCTGCTTTTGTGAAGTGGGCTCGGTCTTTATCAACGACAAAAAACAAAATATGAAGAAGATAAAGAATAAAAGGACGAATGGCAATAGGAGTCTGAAGGAAGAAATGACGCTTCGCCAAGCTCACGATTGCAGCTTCCGCAACAAGCAGCAGTTGGAGCAGTCGAAGCTATGCGGCTGCTTTAGCTGCTGCGAGATATTCCCGTCATCCGAAATCACGGACTACATCTCTGACGAAGAACCGACAGCCGAATGCCCCTACTGCCACATCGACGCCGTAATAGGCGACGCCTCCGGATTCCCTATCACCGAAGAGTTTTTGAGGAAAATGATGCGGAGGTGGTTTGGGTGAGGTGATATTTTTGCCAGCATATGTTTGTAAATCAACAAAAATGCTGTATATTTGCTGATGAAATAACAAATAATAGCGTTATGGTAGAGAAATACATTAATCCACATACTGACTTTGGCTTTAAGCGACTCTTCGGTTCTGAGTTTAACAAGGAATTGCTCATCAGCTTTCTGAACGCTATGTTTCATGGCGAACAGAACGTCCAAGATGTCACATATCTAAATTCTGAGCAACTTGGCGACCGTGCTGATGCCCGACGTGCCATCTTCGATGTATATTGCGAGAACGACAAGGGCGAGAAATTTATAGTGGAGATGCAGAATGTATATCAGGAGTTTTTCAAGGACCGTACTATATATTATTCTACGTTCCCCATTCGTGAACAGGCACAGCGTGGAGGAGAATGGGATTTCCATCTTAACCCCGTATATACAATCGGTCTGCTGAACTTCAACTTTGCAGATGGACTTGAGAACGCCAAACGATGGCATCATGAGGTGAAGTTGATGGAGGTTGACACGCATGAGATATTCTACGACAAACTGACGTATATCTATGTTGAGATTCCGAAGTTCGACAAGCAGGAATTGGAACTTGTGACTATGTATGACAAGTGGATGTATGTGCTGAAGAATCTCTCCGGACTTATGCAACGCCCAGCAGCTCTCCAGGAGCGTGTCTTTACAAGGCTTTTTGAGCAAGCAGAAATATCCAAGTTTAATAAGCAGGAGCTAAAAATGTACGAGGATAGCGTCAATGCCTACCGCGACATAGTGAATGCCATAAGGACGGCTGAGAAGACGAAGTTTGCGGAAGGACATGCTGAAGGACGTGCTGAAGGAATGGCTGAGGGCATGGCTAAAGGCATAGCTAAAGGCAAAGTGGAGGGCGAAAAAGAAGCAAAGGAAAAGATGGCTGCCAATCTCCTTTCTCTTGGAGTGCCTTTAGAAACTATAGTGCAAGCTTCGGGCTTGTCGGAAGAAGATATTCAGAATCTTAAACTGTAATTTCGTTCGTGAACTATCTAACAGTACGATATGATTTTCATAATAGCGGGGACTTCGGTCTCCGCTATTGTTTTTCCCCAAAAAACATATTTTCAAGGGAATCTACAAGCAAACGGCATATTCTCATTGTTGTGAACTATTGTGAACTTGTCGTATTCACATAAATTGTGTAATTTTGCACAACTATTATAATACGCAATTGCAAAACTTGAAATCTATGATAATAAATAAGTTGTTGAATAAGTGCTTATACATTGCTGTTGTCAATATTTTTCTGTTGGCTTGCTCTTCGGGAGCAGAAAACGGTGTGGACGATGAGCCTACACCTCCGCAGCCCGAAAAACCAACCGTGCGTATACCCATTGACATCAGCACCTCCATAACCCGTGTCACCGAAACTGCGTTTGAGAGTGGCGACCGGATAGGACTTTATGTTGTAAATCGTAACGATGACGGCTCGCATAATGACCTAAAGCCGTCGGGCAATTATGTTGACAATATGCGCTATACGTATTCTTACAATACTTGGACTCCCGACGAGACAGTGTATTGGAAGGATGACAAGACGTGTGCTGATTTTTATTTGTATTATCCTTATCAGGCAGCACACGCTAACGAGAACCCTATGGTGTTTAAAGTAGAAGCTGATCAAAGCAAAGTCAACTCTTATAAGAATTCCGATGTCATCATTGGTTCTACGTTAAATGTGGCACCAAGTCAGACGACTGTCTACATTGCCTCAAAGCATGTGATGAGTCAGGTGATGATAGCCTTGAAGCCAGGCGAAGGATTTACCGATGCTTCGCTTGCAGCTTCGGATGTTAAGGTGACGCTTAACATACCAGCCGTAAGTGCCAATATAGACCTTGCAACGGGCAAGGTGAAACCTATTATGAATTCTGATGGAGAGTCATTGACTATGACTCCGATGACACCATACAAGGACGGCAATGTCTATCGTGCCATTGTGGTGCCGCAGCAAGTAGCGCAGACCAATCTGATAAATGTGAATGTGGACGGACGTGACTTCGTGTTCTCCAAGGCTTTCGATTTTGTAAGTGGCAAAAGCTATACGTTCAATGTAACACTTGCCAAGAAAAGCAGCGGCTTGAACGCCACCATAACCGGATGGGACTCAGACGGCGTAGACTATGGTGGAACTGCTACTGAGGAATAATCTGTATTTTATTGATTACTGTTGCATGATAAGGAAACACATAAACTTTCTTATATATATTGCCATAACTATATGTGTGGTGTTGTGTGCTGGTTGCGCTGAAGGACTGTTCGGCGAAGACGGCACACAGCACCACACCCAGCGTATTGAGCTTTCAGGCGAGGTAGACCAGGTGGCAGTGACACGTGTCAACGACGGCGGCTTTTGCGACGGTGATGGAATGGGCATCTACATAGTTGATTATAAGGCAGGCACACCTGGTACGCTGCAGCAGAGTGGCAACCGTGCCGACAATGTATGCTACACTTACGATGAAGCCAACCGTAAATGGAATTCTGACTATGATGTTTACTGGAAAGACTTCCATACCCATATAGACGTATATGGCTACTATCCATACGCCAAACCCGTAAATATCGACAACTATACTTTTAATGTGCAGCGCGACCAGAGCACTGCCACTGCCGACGGCAAGATGGGCGGCTATGAGGCGAGCGACTTCCTATGGGGTAAGTTGAGTGACGTAGCACCCACCAGTGCTGCCTTGCGTCTGTTGCTGAGACACCGTATGTCGAGTGCCTGCGTGAAACTGCTCAAGGGTGAAGGTTTCACCGAGAGCGAATGGGAAGGCATAGATAAGACAGTGTTTGCCACCAACCTGGCACGTAAGGCAAGCATAAACATGACAGACGGAACCGTGAAAGTGGCAGGCTCCGTGGAGTCATCGCCTACCATTCCCTCGCAAGTGAACGATGAATGGCGTGCAATCGTAGTGCCTCAGACTGTCCCGGCTGGCACAACACTCTTCAACATCACCATAGGTGGCGCACCTTACAAGTTTACGAAGAACGAGGCGTTTACCTATGTGTCGGGCAAGATGATGAAGTTTAACATCAGAGTGGATAAGGCCGAGGGTAATGGCAAGTACCGCCTCACGCTTGTAAGCGAGAGCATTGCCCCTTGGGAGAACGACCTCCAGAGTCATGATGCCACATCAATGGAGTATGTCATTATCAACTCCACTGCCGGACATCTAAAGGACTCGATAGTTGCTTCGCATAAGGATATTGCCATGGTGAAACGCATGAAGGTGACTGGCACTATTAACGTGTATGATTTTATAATTATGCGCGACAGCATGCCAAAGCTTACGGCTCTAAATCTAAAGGATGTAAGAATCAAAAGAGTATACAATTATACAGTAGGAGGTGTTGAGTATTGGACAGATTATGCTGAAGATGATGTATTGCCTTTTAATAGTTTCACTGGTAAAAGAACGCTGACAAGCTTTGTGTTTCCTGACGTTCTTAATCGTATTGATGTAGGCGCTTTTGCCGGCGCTGGTCTGAAGGGTTCTCTCAATATTCCCGAAGGTGTGGTAGAGATAGGTCCAGGGGCTTTTATAGACAATGACTTTACTGGTATCTTGACATTACCTTCCACATTGAAGAAAATAGGCTCTGGTGCTTTTCGTGAGTGTTGTTTTATATGTCCATTGAACTTGCCGGATGGAATCGAGGAAATCGGAAGTGTATGTTTTGAGAATTGTCGGTATCTGTATGGCAATCTGACATTGCCAAGTCATCTGAAGAAGTTGGGTTCAGCCGCATTCGCTAAATGTTCTGGCTTGAAAGGCGACTTGGTGATTCCTAAATCTTTGACCGTCATACCCTCGGACGCTTTTAACGCATGTGGGTTGGGAGGCAGATTACAGTTGCATGATGGTATCACTACTATAGGAAATGGTGCATTTGGTCATAACGGATTTAAAGGCGAACTTGATTTGCCGAAGAGTCTTACAGAACTTGGAGGTAACAACTTCTGGGGAAATTATTTCTCAGGAAGCCTGAAGATACCCAAGGGATTGACAAACATTTCAGAAGAAGCTTTTTCAAATTGCACTTTCGAAGGAGAGGTGGAGATACCTGAAGGTATTACGTATATCCATAAAAGAGCATTTATAGCAAGTGAAAATCTGCAAAAGGTTATCTTGCCAAGCAGTCTTGAGTTTATAGATGAGTATGCCTTCTGGTATTGCAAATCGCTTCGCGTAATTGAATGTAAGAGCACCGTTCCTCCAGTAGTGAATAGCACAGCTTTCGATAAAGTTCCATTAGAAGATCTCACTGTTATAGTGCCTAAGTCTGCTTTAAATGACTATAAGTCGTCAGCTTTCTGGTCGGGTTTATTATTAAAAACTGTAGAATGATAAGAAAACACATAAACATTTTTATATACATTGCCATAATGGTCTGTGTGGTGTTGTGTGCTGGTTGTGCTGAAGGATTGTTTGGCGAAGACTGCACACAGCACCACACCCGTCGTATTGAGCTATTAGGCGAAATAGACCAGGTGGCTGTGACGCGTGTCAACGATGGTGGCTTTTGCGACGGTGATGGAATGGGCATCTACATTGTTGATTATAAGGCTGGCACACCTGGTACGCTGCAGCAGAGCGGCAACCGTGCCGACAATGTATGCTACACTTACGATGAAGCCAACCGTAAATGGAATTCTGACTATGATGTTTACTGGAAAGACTTCCATACCCATATAGACGTATATGGCTACTATCCATACGTCAAATCTGTAAGCATCGACAACTATACTTTTAATGTGCAGCGTGACCAGAGCACTGCCACTGCCGACGGAAAGATGGGCGGTTATGAGGCGAGCGACTTCCTTTGGGGTAAGTTGAGCGATGTAGCACCCACCAGTGCTGCCTTGCGTCTGCTGTTGAGACACCGTATGTCGAGTGCTTGCGTGAAGTTGCTCAAGGGCGAGGGCTTCACCGAGAGCGAATGGGAAGGCATGGATAAGACAGTGCTTGTCACCAATCTGGCGCGTAAGGCAAGCATAAGCATGACAGACGGAACCGTGAAAGTGGCAGGTGACGTGGAGCCGTCGGCTACCATTCCCTCGCAAGTGAACGATGAATGGCGTGCTATCGTAGTGCCTCAGACTGTTCCGGCTGGCACTACACTCTTCAGCATCACCATAGATGGCGCGCCTTACAAATTTGCGAAGAACGAGGCGCTTACCTATGTGTCGGGCAAGATGATGAAGTTTAACATCAGAGTGGATAAGACCGAGGGTAGTGGCAAGTACCGCCTCACGCTTGTAAGCGAGAGCATAGCTCCTTGGGAGAACGATCCCCAGAGCCATGATGCTACGGCTACGGAGTATGTCGTTATCAACTCCACTGCTGGATATCTTAAGGACTCGATAGCCGCTTCGCATAAGGATTTTACCATGGTGAAACGAATGAAGTTGACCGGTACCATCAACGCGTACGATTTCGTATTTATGCGCGACAGTATGCCAAAGCTTACGGCTCTTAACCTAAAGAATGTAAGAATCAAAGGCTTAAACGTAAAAACAGACTTCATCGGATATATGGTAGGAGGTATTATGTATCATGATGGTGAAGCTAAAGATGATGTATTGCCTCCTTATTGTTTAGGTGATAAGAAAACGCTGACAAGTGTTGTGCTTCCAGACGTTCTTAAGCGTATCGAAAGAAACGCTTTTACCAGATCAGGGCTGACGGGCTCTCTCAATATTCCCGAAGGTGTGGTAGAGATTGGCGATAATGCTTTTCTTGACAACGATTTTACCGGTGTTCTGGCATTGCCTTCCACATTGAAGAAGATAGATAGTGGTGCTTTTGCTAATGCTGCTTTTATCTGTCCATTAAATTTGCCAGATGGAATCGAAGAAATTGGAGATGATTGTTTTGATAATTGTCGGAATCTGTATGGCAATCTGATATTGCCAAGTCATCTGAAGAAGTTGGGTTCTGGCGCATTCCGTGGTTGTACTGGCTTGAAAGGAGACCTTGTGATTCCTAAATCCTTGACTCGCATTTCCTGGCAGGCTTTCGAATCATGTGGGTTGGGAGGCAGACTACAGTTGCATGATGGCATCACTGTTATAGGTGAAAATACATTTTCTAATAACGGATTCATAGGCGAACTTGAATTGCCGAAGAGTCTTACAAAACTTTATGGTGGAAACTTCGAAGGAAATAATTTCTCAGGAAGCTTTAAGATTCCCAAGGGATTGACAAGCATTTCAGATGGAGCTTTTTCATATTGCACTTTCGAAGGAGAGATGGAGATACCTGATGGTATTATGTGTATTCATAAAAGAACATTTTATAATAGCAAAAATCTTCAAAAGATTATCTTACCGAGCGAGCTGGAGTTAATTGAAGAGGCCGCCTTCCAAGGTTGCAAATCGCTTCGTGTAATAGAATGTAAGAGCCCTGTTCCTCCACTTGTGATTAGCACAGCTTTCGATGGAGTTCCATTAGAAGACCTTACTATTATAGTGCCTAAGTCTGCTTTAAATGACTATAAGTCGTCAGAATCCTGGTCGGGTTTTAAACACATCATTGCAAAATAAAGCAGTAATGCAGGCTGCAGCAGTGAATGTGAGTAACGTAATACTAATAAACAAGACAAAGTATGAAGAATAATATAATAAGGTGGGCTTGCATGAGTGTCGGCATTGTAGGGGCAGCGTTTCTTGCGGCTTGCTCAGAGGATGCCGAATCGCAATACAAGGATGCCAAGTCGACACCGATGACGTTCGTTGTGAAGCATCCGTCGCAGACACGTGCCACGGAAACCGACTTCGAGATAGGCGACCGCATAGGACTGTATGTGGCAGACACAGAAAAGCCGATGGAGTTGGGAGGCAATCTTGCCAACAACGATGTGCTGACCTACGACGGCGACAAGTGGACATCACTCCGTCCCCTCTATTGGGACGACGGCACGTTCAATGTCTATGCTATATATCCACGCATGGATAGGGTGCTCAGCCTCGACAGTCAGCCTTTCAGCGTGGCTCTCGACCAGAACACCCCGAAGACAGCCACATCGCTTGGTGGCTATGAGGCGAGCGACCTGCTCTTTGCTTCGCAGAAGAGTGTCACAGCGTCGGATTCGCCAGTTAGTCTTTTGTTTCATCACATCATGAGCAAGCTACGCATACGCCTGATAAAGGGCGAGGACTTCGAAGGCGAGCTGCCCACCAAAGCCAAGGTGTATATACACAGCACCATAACCTCTGCCACCGTCGACATCCGCCAAGGCATTGTCACGTACAATCCGAGGATGGCACGCCAGAGCATCATAGCCCATCAGGACGACGAGACCAGCTATTCTGCCATCGTCGTGCCGCAGAACATCACGACACGTATGCCATTCCTTGAAGTGGAGGTAAACGGTGTGAGCTATTTCTATGAGAGCCGATTTAATTATAAACCTGGTGTGGAAAATCTTGTCAACCTTATCATTTCAAAAGACCCCGAGCAGGTGAAGATAGAAATCGGTGGTGAGATAAAGGACTGGCAATAACACTTTCTGAATGAAGAAAATAACGTATGTATTATCAGCCCTTGTGCTGATTCTTTCCTTGTGGGCAGTGGCTTTGTGGGTGCTGCCCATTGGGAAATATAATAATGTGACGACCGAGACGCGCTACGGCACGAGCGAGGGCATGCAGCTTGTGGAGCAGACCATGACCAACGGCGAACGACAGTATGTGGTGGAGGACGCGCGTGGCAACATGATGTTCCGCATCCCGCTGCGTGGATGTATGCTCGACACGCAGTTTCGTGGCGGTCGTCTGCGCTTCCGCGAACTCTCAACGGGCCGTGAAGGATATGTCGACATGCAGGGCATCGTGGTCTTTACCGCTACGTCAGCCGACCCGTCGCAATCGGCAATAACTGCGCCAGAGGGGCAGACATCTGCCATTGACGGTACAGCGGCAGACGTGCATGGTAAGCAACCTGCTGCTAAAGTAAGCCGTAAAGAGGTGAGACTCCCGGCTGTAGACGTGCGCACGATGGCGCACAACAGTCCGTTCTATGCTGAGGCTTCCAAGATAATCAGCGGAAAGCTGGAGGAGACCGACGCCACACGCCGCCGTCAGATTCTCAACTACTGCGAGCATCTGCGCACGGCATACACCACGAAGGACATCGACTTCCTACGTCAGGTGTTCAGCAACGACGCGCTCATCATCGTGGGCAACGTAGTACGTCAGTCGAAGGAGGAAGCCAAGGTGGGCGCTGACAGCCGTGTGAGCTACGCCCTCCATACCAAGGCCGACTATCTCTCGCGACTCTCCAAGGTGTTCGGCATGAACAAGAAGGTGGACGTGCGCTTCTCCGACTTCCGCATAATGCGCCATCCCACGAAGGAAGGCATCTACGGGGTGTCGCTGCGCCAGCGCTATCAGAGCGACCGCTATGCCGACGACGGCTGGCTGTTTCTGCTGTGGGACTTCCGCAACGCCTCCATGCCGCTCATCCATGTGCGCACGTGGCAGCCGTCGGCAACTGTAAGTGGTAGTGATGGAGTAATTGAAATTTCCGACTTTAATTTAGAATAATAATATGGAAAGTATAAAGAAGGCATTTGTAAAGTTATGCTTTACGCTACGTAAAGTTACGCTTTGCGTGGTGTATACTATGATATTGTCGTGTCTGTCGTTGAACGATGCTAAGGCTGCGGTGGCGACAGTCGCATTGGCTGCGCCCGACAGCACCTTTACGGTGGAGAAATTCCGTCAGTTGCCTACCGACGTGAGCGCCTTCATCGATGCCGTACGCGACCTTAACGGCGAGGCGTGCGCACTGCTTAAGGTAGTGGCACCAGCCGACTTTGCCTTCTCTTCGCCCCTGGGCATTGTAGAACGTCGTGACAAGGTAGGCGAAATTTGGCTTTTCCTACCCAAGGGTACCAAGAGCATAACGCTGAAACATCCTCAATGGGGAGTGCTGCGCGACTATAAGTTCGGCACGAAGCTGGAGAGTCGCATGACCTACGAGATGCGCCTTCGTCTGCCGCAGGCTGCTGTGGTGGAGAAGCACGACACTATAGTATACACTCAGACCATCGTCGACACCGTGACCGTGGCGCCGCCCCGACGCATAGTTCAGCTGCATGCCTTCACGTTGCTTACAGCCTCGCTCCATACCGACGGACCCTCGTGGGGCGTAATGGCAGCCATGATGCGCCGTCATGGTGCTTATGTGCATGTGAGCAGCAATCTGCATTCGTCGCCTACGACGATAGGTTCGTGCAATAGCGACGGCTATCGACCCTCTACCGGCAACACTCCTTATTATACCGGACGCACGCAGACTTCTGCCTATGCCCTCACCGTGGGTGGCATACATCGTCTGAGCAGCCTGTTTAACATATTCGAAGGCGTGGGCTACGGCAGTCAGACCACCGCATGGCAGCTTGCCGACAGCGAGGGCGGCGGTTGGCTACGCAACGAAGAGTTCAGCCATAAAGGCTTTGCGGCAGAGCTTGGTGTTGTAGCTTCGGTAGGACGATTCAGCTTCAGTGCGTCGGCACTGACCATTGCAGGCAAGCAATGGCAGGGATGTATAGGTGTAGGAATATGCCTTGGAAAGACGGGAATGATAACAAAGCGCAAGTAAAAAAAACGTACCGATAATGAATAATCGTATTCTCTATATATTATTGTTGATGGCTGTCGTGACGGTCAGCTCTTGCAGCAGCGACAGTCCGTACAACTTTGAACCTCGTCTCCAGACGCTTCCGGCTACGGACATCAGTCGTACGGAAGCCACGCTGTCGGGCAAGTGCGTCAAGGACAAGGGAGTGGACATGCCAAGTCTTTGGTTCAGTTATGGCAATGACGAGAGCATGTCTGAGAGGCAGGAAGTATTGGCTGATGCCGACGGCAATGTCAGTATGCGTCTCTCTACGCTCACAGCCGGCACCACCTATTATTATATGCTTCATGGCACCAACGGCTCTGCCTCGCTCTCAGGCGAGATGGTCAGCTTCGCCACTCAGCCCAACGTACGTCCCACGGTAAGCAAGGCAGAAGTGCTGAGTAGTGCTCCGGTCAGCCTTATCGTAGGCTACAGCATCACGGACAATGGCGGCGACCCCGTCACATCCTGCGGTTGCCGTGTGTCGGGCGAAGGCATTGAGGGAGGCGAGAAGACCATTATGCAGAGCGGAGAGGCTGACGACAAGGGAATGTACAGTCTGTTTATTGACGGTCTGCAGCCCAACATAACTTATACCATCAAGCCATTTGCTGTCAACAGCATAGGCGAGTCGGAAGGCGAAGCCCTCCAGTTCACCACCTCATCAGCTGTCGTGCTTGGTAAGTCAGGCATCCTTTCCACCCTCCTCGGCGACCAGATATTCAATCTTACCAGTCTTTCTCTGGTAGGCCCGCTCAATGGCGACGATCTGCGCACGCTGCGCATCATGGCAGGACGCGATGAGGAAAACCATCCTACAGCCGGACGTCTTGCCGACCTCGACATCTCGGGAGCAAGCATCGTTGCGGGTGGTGGCGAGTATGGCGAATCACGATTTACAGAGGACGGAGTGATAGGCGTAGGTCTGTTTCGCGCTTGCACAGGTCTGAAGACCATCAAGCTGCCAATGGGAGCCGTCAAGATAGAAAAGGAAGCCTTCGAGGGCTGCACCTCTCTGCGCTGCATCACCATCCCAGCTTCGGTAAGCGCCGTAAGTCCATCGGCAGGTTGCACGTCGCTGGAGACCATCGACGTGTCGGCAGCCAACACCCACTTCCAGAGTAAGGACGGCGTACTCCTGAGCAATGACGGCAAGCGCATACTCTGGTTCCCGATGGGCAAGAAGGGCGAATACACATTGCCCTCCACCATAGAGAGCGTGGGCGACTATGCCTTCCGCGAAAGCAGCGTGGAGAAATTCGTATTCGCCGACGGACTGACCAAGTTGGGTATGTGCGCCTTCTATAACAGCAAGGTGAAGGAAGTGGTGCTGCCCTCCACCCTTAAGCTGCTGCCTTCCGGACTGTTCCAGAAATGCAGCCACCTTACCACGGTGCGCCTTGGCAAGAAAGTGGACATTATAAACGAATACGTCTTCGACGGTTGTCCGCTCACTGACCTTTACGTCGGTGCTGCGTTGCCACCAGTTTGCTATGACAACACATTTGCCAATGTTGCTACCGACTTTCTGAAGACGTGCCGCGTGCATGTGCCGAAAGGCCGGGAGGAGTATTATCGGGCAAAGTCATACTGGGACCAGTTTGAGAATATAATTGATGACATATAAATGAAGTGACTATGAACACACCAGAAATAGAAGAGCTGAAACGACTTGTCGAGGAGCATTACGGCAAGCACCTTACCACGACCACCGACTTTGAGGAGTTCTCGGTGATACTGCGCCTCCGACATGAGATATTCGTGTCGCCTTCGACATTGAAGCGACTGTACGGCTATGTCAGCGACAGCCATAAGCCGCGCATGCAGACCCTCGACTCTCTATCGGCATATATAGGACATAAGGACTATGCCTCGTTTCTGCTTTGGCTGAAGAACAGCACACGCTACAATTCGTCGTTTTTTGATGCTTGCCAACTTGTGAGCAGCGATTTGGAGCGAGGCGATAATGTGGAGATAGGGTGGGCACCCAATCGTCTGCTTCGTCTTGAATACTTAGGTGATAGTGCATATCGTGTAGTGGAAGCGCATAACAGCAAGTTGCAGTCGGATGATAT